>Ga0265294_10001168_pt1 | contig 35640 bp, 42 predicted proteins | sample MunlanPumphouse3_FD_192504 | JGI IMG/M metagenome (GOLD analysis project Ga0265294, IMG submission 192504) | Groundwater microbial communities from a municipal landfill in Southern Ontario, Canada - Pumphouse #3 | ecosystem: Environmental > Aquatic > Deep subsurface > Groundwater | place...
TTTGATGAGATAGAGTCTAGTTTTAAAATCTATGAGTTTTCAAAAGGTTTAAACAGATTAAATAACTTTTTAGTTGTTGATTTATCAGGAATTTATCTTGATGTTTGTAAAGATAGACTATATTGTGATGATAAAAATGATATTCATAGAACTGCATCTCAAACAGCTATGGCTATGATTACAAAAAAACTTATTTCGACACTAGCTTGTATTTTAACTTATACTATGGACGAACTTTTAGATTATGCTCCTAAAATAATAAAAGGTGATGCAAAAGATATTTTTGATTTTGAAAAATATAATCTTCCAGATGTAAAATCTGAAATAAAAGATGAGTTGTTTGTAGAAGCAAAAGAGAAGTTCTCTGAAATAAAAGATGCTTTAAGTAAAGAAAAAATTATAAAATCGACTTTAGAGTTAGAGATAGTTACAGATAATAAAGAGTTTTTATCTTTAGATGAGGTAGAATCAAGTGATTGGTTTTTAGTTAGTAAATTATCAAAGATAACTTCAAGTAAAGAACTACTAGGAAGTTTCAAACTTGAAGATAGCGAGTTTAAAGTTTATAAAGCAAGTGGACATAAATGCCCTAGATGTTGGAAATATACTTCAACAAAAGAAGAAACACTATGTTCTAGATGTGAAGAAGTGGTTAAATAATGTTTGAAAATGAAGTTACTCTTACATTTATATTCCAAACTATAGGAGTTATTTTAGCTCTTAGTGCTATTGGAATATTTTTTGTAAAAAGGTATGAAAAAAAGAAGGATTAAAAAATGTTTCCATTTACAGATGAAGATTTACAAGAGCCTGTAAACAATATAATAGAAAAAAAAATTTCTCCTATGCTTGCACGCGATGGTGGAGCAATTGAGTTGCTAGATATAAAAAATGCGAAAGTTTATATTCAGTTAAAAGGTGCTTGTGTTGGATGTAGTGCAAGTGGAAGTACACTAAAATATGTTGTTGAAAAAGAGCTAAAAAGTGCTATACATCCAGATTTAAAAATAATTAATGTTCCAATAGGAAAAGAAAACTATTTAGAGGATTAAATATAAATGATAAATGAAAATAGAGTTTTAAATGAAGCAAATTCACTTTTTACACAAAGAAAATTTGATAAAGCGCTTTTTTTATACTCATTGCTGATTTCAAATTTTCCAAATAATGAAGAATATCCTATATATGCACTTTTATGCGATATTTCAATTGAAGATGAAAACAAGGCAATAGCTCTGTTTGATTACTTTTTTCTTCTAAAAAAAGATGACCCAAAAGAGGCTATAAGTTACATAAAAAATGTAATAAATGCTTATGATGGTGATATTGAAAAGATGATGGATTTGTTAAAAGAATTAAATTTGACAACAGTAAATCAGCTTGATGCTATTAATTATGAGGATTTTCAGCTTTTAATAAAACAAAGAGGCTCTTTTAAAGTAGCTTTTGAAGATATCATGTTTTCTACAAAAGTAGCTATTGAAAAGAAAGAAGATTTTTATGATTTTGTTACAAAACTTATAGATAATGGTTTTAACAATATGGCTTATAACTATCTTGAAGGATTTCAAGACTACTTTTTTCAAGATAAAGAGATAGTTAAACTTTATAAAAGATTGGAAGAGAAACAAAATGAAACTAAGCATAAACAATAAAATATTTACAGATAATACAAATGAGTTAGAAAAAGATACTATTTTTGTAGTATCAAAGCAAAATGAAAAGTTTAAAGATATAGCAATAAATGGTGGTTTTGAACTATTAAATTCTAGTGAGTTAAAAAACTATTTAGATATGAGTTCTATAAAAATTATTGGAGTTACAGGTACAAATGGTAAAACAACAACAGCTTCAACTATATATAAGATTCTTTTAAATTTGGGATATAAAGTAGCTCTGCAAGGTACAAGAGGATTTTTTATAAATGAGCTTTGTGTTGAAGATTATTCACTAACAACTCCAGTTCAACTTGGAAATTTTATAAATATTCAAAAAGCTATACAAAACTCATGTCAATATTTTGTAATGGAAGTAAGCTCACATGCAATTGAACAAAATAGAATTGAAGGTTTAGATTTTGCTTTAAAAATTCATACAAATATTACAAGAGATCATCTTGATTATCATAAAACTATTGAGGAGTATATAAGAGTAAAAAATCTATTTTTGAGTGATGAAAGCAAAAAATTAATAAATATAGATGATAAAGTTGTTAAATTTAACCCAATAAATGCATTTACTTATTCATTAGAAAATAGCTCAAACTTTAAAGTTCTAAAATATGAGTTAAAAGATAGCATGAATGTAGAGTTTTTATATGAAAATAAAAACTCTAAATTCTCTACAAATATGATGGGAATTTTTAATATTTATAATCTAATAGCTTCAATAGCAGCAGTTCATATTACTACAAATGAAAAACTAGAAAATATTTGTAAAGTTGTAGAGAATTTTAATTCAATAAGTGGAAGAATGGAAGTTGTTTCAACAAAACCTCTTGTAATAGTAGATTTTGCCCATACTCCAGATGGTATGGATGAAGTTTTAAAAAGTTTCCCAAATAAAGAGATAATTTCTGTTTTTGGAGCAGGTGGGAATAGAGATTCTTTGAAACGACCACTTATGGGAGAAGTTGCAAGTAAATATTCAAAGCATATAGTTGTAACTAGTGATAATCCAAGGTTTGAAGAACCAAAAGAAATAATTAAAGATATTTTAAATGGAATAAATGACAAATCAAATGTTATAGTAATTGAAGATAGAAAAGAGGCTTTGAAAAAAGCTATAAATTTGGCAAATGATAAAAGTGTTGTTCTAATTCTTGGAAAAGGTGATGAATCAGCACAAATAATTGGGGATAAAAAGTTTGAGTTTAGTGATAAAGATGAGGTCTTGAAGATTTTAGAAGCTAGACTTTAGTTCTAGCTTTATATCAAATTTTTTTAATATTTTCTACATAAAAATTTTCTTATAGTCACAAAGATACTTTTTTAAAAATTAAACAAATCTTAATAAATTTTAGCTATAATCGCAGTTCTATTTTTCAAATTTTGAAACTTAGTACCTCACATGTATCAATCCTTGCTCGGGTTGTGTTAGCTTGAAAACTAGCATTAAGGGATACAGAGGCTAAACCCTAGAAAAAAATAAAAACAAACATAATTCAAGGAGAATTAACATGGTTACAATGAAAGACCTATTAGAGTGTGGTGTACACTTCGGACACCAAACAAGAAGATGGAATCCAAAAATGAAAAAATTCATTTTCGGTGTTAGAAAAAATATCTACATTATAGATTTACAAAAAACATTAAGATACTTTAGATATACATATAATGTTGTAAGAGATAGAGCTGCTGAAGGTCAAACAATGATTTTCGTTGGTACTAAAAAACAAGCTAGTGAAACTATTAAAAAAGCTGCACAAGATTGTGGAATGCCATATGTAAATCACAGATGGTTAGGTGGAATGCTTACAAACTTTGGAACAATCAAAAAATCAATTAGAAAATTAGAAATTATTAAAAAAATGAGAGAAGAGGGGCAATTAGACCTTTTAACTAAAAAAGAAGCTTTAATGCTTTCAAGAAAAGAAGAAAAACTAGAGCTATACCTTGGTGGAATTAAAGATATGCACAAACTTCCAGATATGATGTTTGTTCTTGATGCAGTTAAAGAAAAAATTGCTATTGCAGAAGCTAGAAGATTAGGAATTACAGTTGTTGCTCCACTTGATACAAACTGTGACCCAGATGTTGTAGATTTACCAATTCCAGGAAATGATGATGCTATTAGAAGTATTCACTTATTTTGTAATGAAATGGCAGCAGCTATGAACGAAGGAAAAGCTGTATTAGCTGAAAGTGGTGTTGAAACTTCAGGTGAGCCTATTTCTCAAGCAGAGCAAGATGAGCTTATAGCTGAAGCAGTTGCAGAAGGTGGAGAAATTAACTTTGGTGAAGGAGAAGAAGCATAATGGCAGCAACTCCACAATTAATCAAAGAGTTAAGAGAGCTAACTGGTGCTGGAATGATGGATTGTAAAAATGCATTAAATGAAACTGGTGGAGATTTAGAAAAAGCTGTTCAAGCACTTAGAGAAGCTGGGCTTGGAAAAGCTGCAAAAAAAGCTGGAAATGTTGCTGCTGAAGGTTTAATTGCTATTGAAGTAAATAGTGATAAAACAAAAGCAGTAATTTTAGAATTAAATTCTCAAACAGATTTTGTTGCAAAAAATGAAAATTTTATTAACATTACAAAAGAGATTACAGCTCATGCATTTTCAAATAATATAAATGATGCTCTTACTCTTAATAGTTCAACTATAAATGGTAAAGATTTCCCAACATATTTAGCAGAAAAAATTGCAACTATTGGTGAAAATTTAGTTGCTAGAAAGTTACAAAGTGTTGAAGGTCAAGTTGTTAATGGTTATGTTCACGTAAATGGAAGAACAGGAGTTATTCTAGCAGCTTCTTGTGATGCTGGTGTAAAAGATAAAGCATCGGCATTATTAAGAAATATTGCAATGCATGCAAGTGCTATGAAACCAACAGTTATTTCATACAAAGATTTAGATCCAGCTTTTGTTGAATCTGAAAATAGAGCAATAAGAGCTGAAATTGAAGCTGAAAATGAAGAGTTAGTAAGATTAAAAAAACCTCTTAAAAAAATTCCAGATTTTGTTTCTAAATCTCAATTAACAGATGAAGCAATTGCAGCAGCAAAAGCTAGATTTGAAGATGAATTAAGAGCAGCTGGTAAACCTGAAAAAATTTGGGCAAATATTATTCCTGGACAAATTGAGAGATTTATCACTGATAATACTCAATTAGATGGAAGATTTGCACTTTTATCTCAAGCTTATGTAATGAATGATAAACAAACTGTTGAGCAAGCAATTGCAGAAGTTGACGCATCAATTAAAATTACTGGTTATATTAGATTTGAGCTAGGTGAAGGAATTGAGAAAAAAGAAGAAGATTTTGCAGCTGAAGTTGCAAAACAAATGGGTAAATAATAAATAGTTTTAAAAAACTATTATAAAAGGATATGCAATGAGTGAAAAAAATAGTATTAAACCACTCCTTGCATCCGTACTTCTTGAAGCAAAAAATCTATCTCATAATTTTGATTATGAGCTTTTTAAAAATATCAATCTTAGTTTATCAAAAAAAGAGTCAATAGCTATTATTGGAACTAGTGGAAGTGGAAAATCAACTCTTTTGAATATTTTATCTTCACTTTTAAAGCCAACAAATGGAAATGTTGTTTTTCAAAGTAAAGATTTATACTCTTTAAAGCAAAATGAGCTATTAAAAATTAGAAGAGATGATTTTGGGATTGTATTTCAAGCTCACTATTTATTTCGTGGTTTTAGTGCTTTAGAAAATCTAAATATTGCTACACTTTTAAGTCATCAGGATATTGATTATAAATTGTTAAATGATTTAAATATTTCGCATGTTTTAAATCAAGGTGTTGGAGAACTAAGTGGTGGACAACAACAACGTTTGTCTATAGCAAGAATTCTTATGAAAAAACCAAAAATAATTTTTGCAGATGAACCAACAGGAAACTTAGATAAAGATACAGCAAATATAGTTATGAATACTCTTTTTAACTATATAAAAGAGAATGATGCTGGACTTATTTTAGTAACTCATGAAGAGGATTTAGCTTTTAGATGTGATAAGGTTTTTAAGCTTGAAGAGCTAAATTTAAAGGAGATAAAGTAGTGAAAATCCTTCTTATTTGCGATACAGCAATAATTGAACATATATTTATACTTGTTTGTAAAAGAATTAAAGTTGATTTAATAGTTCAAAAAACAACTAGTGTTGATAAAAAATATGATTTAATAATTGTTGATCAGCCTTTTATTGATAATAAATTTAATAAAATAAAGACATTAACAGCTAGATTGGGAGCAATTAGTTCAGAAGAGTTAAGTTTTGAAAAACAAAGAGATTTTTTGATTCCAAGACCATTTCTTCCTACAAAATTAGAAGCAATATTAAAAGAGCAAATAGAACTTACGGCACATGAAATAAAAGATAATAAGAGTTTATCAAAATTTATTTCTACAGAAGAGGAAGATTTTGTTCTTCCTGTAGTTGATTTTATAAATGATAGTTTAGATGATAGTGAAGATTTTGATAACTACGATGATTTGAGTTTTGTCGATGATATGGTTGACGATATGGTAGATGAAAATGAAGATGAGAGTATTATTAGCTTAAGCGCCTTACAAAAAGGTGGAGTTTTAGATAACCTTGAATTAAATAAAATTAATACTATTTTAAAAGATGATAAAAAACAGATAAATGACGAAGCTGATTGGAAAGATATAAGTGAAATTATAGATGAAGCTTTAGATGAAGTTAAAGATTATGAATTCTCTTTGGATAACAACAAATATCATTTAGTTTTAAATAGATTTAAAATTGATGAGCTAAAACCGCTTCTTACAAAACTTGATCAAAATCTAATTGACAGGTTAGCAAGTGGTGAATCTGTTGATATAAATATATCGATAAAGGAATAAGATGATAAAAGAGTTAAAAGGTGCAATTTTAGTTATTTCAGGACCTAGTGGATGTGGAAAATCTACACTTTTAAAAGAGATATATAAAAGTATACCAAACTACTATTTTTCTATTTCAACAACTACAAGAGCCTTAAGAGGTGAAGAAGAAGATGGAGTCGATTATAATTTTGTAAGTCAAGAAGAGTTTGAAAAAGATATAAAAGATGATAAATTTTTGGAGTATGCAAAAGTTCATAATAACTATTATGGAACTATGTTACAACCAATTATAAAAGCTTTAAATGATGGAAAACTTGTAATTTTTGATATAGATGTTCAAGGACACAAAATTTTAAGAAAAAAATTAGGCAACTTAATAACTTCTGTTTTTATAACAACTCCAAGTTTAAAAATATTAGAACAAAGATTAATAGCTAGAGATACAGATACAACTGAGATGATTCAAAAAAGAGTTGAAAATGCTAAGATTGAGATTGAATCATTTACTGATTATGACTATTTAATTGTAAATGATAATATTCACAAAGCTATTAAAGAGATTTTAGCTATTGCAAATATAGCAAGAGCAAAAACAAAGATTTTTGATAAAAAAAGTATAGTTGAAAACTGGTTAAACAGTTAAATTATATCTTCAAATTTCAAAGGTTTATCAAAAAAGTATCCTTGAGAATAGTCTATATTCAACTCTTTTACTTTATTGTAAATATCTTCATTTGCTACAAATTCTGCAACAGTTTTGATATTAAACTCTTTAGCAATATTTGATATTGTTTTTACAATTATCTCTAAATCTTTTGATTGGTGAATATTTTTTATTAAAGAGCCATCTATTTTGATAAAATCTATATCCAATCTTGATAAAAGGTGAAAGTTTGAGTATCCGCTACCAAAGTCATCAATTCCAACTTTACACCCATATCTTGAAACATTATCTATAAAAACATCAACTAAATCAAAATCAGATATCTCTTCACTTTCTAGTATCTCAAACTCAATATTTGAAGCATAATCTATATTTTCATCTAGAAAGTTATATATATGTTTTGTAGTTTTTTCATTTAAAATATCATCATAAGATATATTTATAGATACTCTTTTATTTTTATTTTTAATAAGTTTTAATGAGTCCTCTAAAATAACTTTCATAATATTTGCATAAAGTTTTGTTTTTTTTGCAATGTGTAAAAAACTATATGGGCTAAATTCTGTACCATCATGATCTATGTATCTAATGAGTGCTTCATATTTAATAATATCTTTTGTTTGAGTATCAACAATTGGTTGAAAATATGCTTTTAGTAAGTTATCTTTAAAACCTTGTTTTAGTTGCTTTATCCATTTTATATTCTGTTCAAAAGAGATATGGATATTGTAAGAATCATCATAAATCATAATCTTTTGAAAAGTTTTTCTAGCATAAGATATAATTCTTTTTGTATATTTATAAGCTTGTGAACCATCACCTTCGGCTATTCCTATAGTAATATTTACATCTATTTCATTATCATCTATTAAAAATGGTTCATTTTCTATTTTTTCTAAAAAATCCTTACAAGTATCAAAAAAATCTTTTGTATCCATTTTATTTTTTGGGATTACTGCAAATTTATCTGATTCTATTCTATATAGTGAGTAGTTATTTCCATCAAAATAGTTTCTCATTTTTGAAGCAAGCTCTTTTAATATTCTATCACCAATAATTTCACCAAAAAGGTCATTCGTAGCAATAAATTCATCAATATCAATTAAAGCCATAAGTTCACTATTAGAGATTTTTAAATCTTTTTTTAATTTATTTCTATTTGAAAGGTTTGTTAAGCTATCTAGATACAAATCTTTTAGCTCATGATAATTTAATGATTGTGACATAGCTTGAAGTAGTTTTGAAACATCAACGGGTTTTAAAACATATTTATCAACTCCAATATCAATTGCTTCTAGTAGGTACTCTTTGTTTGAAAAAGCTGTTGTTACAATGATTGGAACATTTTTATTTATATCTTTAATTTTTTTAATCATCTCTAAACCATTTAAAATTGGCATATTTATATCGGAGATAATTAAATCAATATCACTATCATGTTTTAAAAAGAGATCGTAACCTTCTTGACCATTTGTTGCAATATATTGATTTTTTGTAAATGATTGTAAAATAGAAGATGTAACTTCTCTTAAATCTTTTTCATCTTCAACATACAGCACTGTAATATTTTTAAGATTTGATATATCGTTCATTAAACCACTCTTTGAAATTAATAAGATATAATACACAAAAATCTTAATATAAAGTTTAATTTTAGAAAAAGGGGATGTTTTTTTGATAAAAATAGAGTGTAATCATTGTCATTTATCATTTGATGAAAAAATAATGATAAAAGAGAATGATTTAAATTTTTGTTGCGGTGGTTGCCAAAGTGTTTATCATATTTTAAAAAGTGAAAATTTAGACTCTTTTTATGAAAAACTTGGAAATAAAACTATAAAAGCTCCTTTGCAAGTCTCAAATGATGACTTATCAAAATTTGACTCAGAAAACTTCTTAAATAGTTATACAACAATTACAAAAGATGGGTTTGTACAAATTGATTTAATACTTGAGGGAATTCATTGTGCAGCTTGTGTTTGGCTAAATGAAAAAGTTTTATATGATACAAAAGGTGTTATTGAAGCAAATATAAATTTCACAACAAATAAAGCAAGAGTTGTTTTTAACAGTGATATTTTAAAACTCAGTGATATTATAAAAAAAATTAGAAGTGTTGGTTACAACGCTTATGCTTATGATTCAAGCATAGCAGACAAAGAAGCTAGTAAAGCCAAGCAAGATTATTTTGTAAGAATTATGGTTGCTGTAGTTTGTACTATGAATATAATGATGTTAAGTGTTGCAAAATATACAGGTTTTTTTACAGGAATGAGTATTGAAGTAAAAAATATGATACATCTAGCAGAGTTTATTCTTGCAACTCCAGTTTTATTTTTTAGTGGATTTGTATTTTATAAAGGTGCATATTTTGGTTTAAAAAATCGTATTGTAAATATGGATTTGCTTGTAAGTTCTGGTGCCACAATGACTTACGTTTACTCTTTATTTGTTTTATTTGGTGCAAAAGGTGAGAGCTATTTTGATTCTGTTGCTATGATTATAACTTTTGTTTTAATTGGAAAATATCTTGAAGTAATTGGTAAAAAATCAGCTATTGATACTTTGGATAAAATAAAATCAACTCTCCCTTTAGAAGCTATTGTTGTAAAAGATGGAAAAAAAGAGACAAAAGCTTTAAATTTAGTACAAGTTGGTGATTTAATTGAACTTAAAATTGGAGAAAAAGTTCCAGTCGATGGAAAAATTATAAGCGGAAATGCATCTTTTGATGAATCAAGTTTAACCGGTGAATCAATACCTGTTTATAAAAAAACAGGAGATAATATTTTTAGTGGAACTGTTATTTTAGACTCTACAATACTTTTTGAAGTTGTAAAAGATTTTAAAAACTCAACTTTTTCTTCAATTGTAACTTTGCTTGAAGATTCACTAAACTCTAAACCTAAAATTCAAACTTTGGCAAATAAAATTTCAAGACGATTTAGTTTAATAATTTTAAGTATCGCATTTATAACATTTTTAGTTTGGTACTATTTTGGACTTGATTTAGGATTTTACTTTGAAGGTGTTAATCAGTTTGAAAGGTCATTTATAACTGCTATTTCTGTTGTTGTAATTGCTTGTCCTTGTGCTTTAGCACTTGCAACACCAATGGCTAGCTTGGTTGGAATTAGTGAGTTGGCAAAAAAATCATTACTATTTAAAGAAGCAAAATTTATAGAAACTATTGCAAATGCTACAACTGTTGTTTTTGATAAAACAGGAACTTTGACAAAAGGTGAATTAGAAGTTAGTTTTGTAGAGTTTTTTAATAAAGATGAAAGAAGTATAAATCTTCTTTACTCTTTGCTTGATAGCTCAAATCATCCTGTTAGTATTGCTGTAAAAAGATATATTAAAGAAAACTTTGAAGTTTCAAATGTAAGTTTAGAAGATATAAAAAATATAGAAGCAAAAGGATTAAGTGCAAGATATGAAAATATTGAAATTTTAGGTGGAAATGAGGCTCTTTTAAAAGAGTTTGATGTAAAGATAAATATTCATTTAAACTCAAAATTTACTCAATATCTATTTTGTATAGATAAAAAAATAGTTGCAAATTTTGAGTTAAAAGATGAGTTAAAAGATGATGCAAAAGAGCTTATAGAGTATTTAAAAGAGCAAAATATAGAATCTATAATGTTAACAGGAGATAATAATTTTGTAGCTTCAAGTATTGCAAAAGAGTTGGAAATATCAAATTATAAAGCAAATCTAACTCCAAAAGATAAAGCAGATTTTATAAAAGATTTAAAAAATAGTGGTAAAACTGTTGTTATGGTTGGAGATGGTGTAAATGATAGTGTTGCACTAGCTTCTAGTGATGTTGCGATTGCTATGGGAAATTCTGCTGATATTTCTATGATGGTTTCTGATGTAGTAATGTTAAATTCAAAATTAAAATCATTAAAAGATGCTTTTATAATCTCTAAAAAAACATATAAACATATAAAACAAAATTTAGCTTTCTCATTAATTTATAATACAATTACAATTCCAATCGCAGCAGCTGGATTTATAATTCCACTTTTTGCTGCATTATCTATGAGTTTAAGTTCTTTAGTAGTTGTTTTAAACTCTCTTAGAATTAAAATCAAATAAAGGAAAAATTTATATTATGATTGATGATACGCTATTTTTTATGTTAGTAGTTGGACTTATAATTTCAGCTGGGATGTTATTTTTATTTATTTGGGCTGCAAAATCAGGACAATTTGACGATGCTTCAAAAATGACAAATGGAATGCTTTTTGATAGTGTTGAAGATTTGAATGATGCTATAAAAAAAGAGAAATCTATAAAAGAGTCAAAAAAAGATATAAAAAAAGAGGATAAGTAAAACTCATCCTCTTTAAAGTTTTGTTAAAACTAAAATTATTTACCCATATAATCAGCTAATGCTTTAATATCAGCATCACTTAATTTAGCAACTTGGCCTTTCATAAGACCTTTCATAGGACCACCATAAGAACCATCTTTGTATCCATTTAAAGCTTTTACTATATCAGCTTTAGCTAAATTAGCTGGAACATGAGATTTGTTTTGAGTAGTGATATTAGTTTCACCTTTAACTCCGTGACATGCTTTACATGTTGCATAAGATGCTGGTGCATCTGCAAATGCAAAACCTACTAGTGCTACTGTTGCAAGAACTACTTTTTTCATTTTTTCTCCTTTGAATTTTAAGAAAGAAATATTAGCTATTTTTTCTTTTTTTTATGCTTAATAACATTAAAATTAAAGTTATTACAATTAGAAGTTTTACTTATTATTGTATATTATTTGTGGAGAAAAATTATAATAATTTGCATTTGTTTATTTTTTCAGATAGAATGTTTCTGTTAAAGATGATTTAGAGTTTTACGACATCTTTAGTTTGCTTTTATTGATACTTACAAAATTAATACAAACATCTATTAATAATATAACTCCTCATTACACTTTATAAAAACAAGCTTCAGTAAGAAGTAAATTAAATCAAGGAATTGCAATGGCAAATCAAAATATTGGAACAGTAAAATGGTTCAACACAGAAAAAGGTTTTGGATTTATTCAATTAGAAAATGAAAATGATGAGTTTTTTGTTCATCATAGTGAAGTTAACTCTTCAGGTTATGGAAGAGTTAATTTGATTGAAGGTCAAAAAGTATCTTTTGAAATTGGTAGAAATGAAAAAGGTCCTCAAGCAAAAAACGTTTCTTCTATATAGTCAAATATGGTTTATTTATAAACCATATTCACACAATACAAATAAATAAATTTTATTGTTAAATAGTTTTAAAGTTTCACTTAAGATCCTTTAACTCTGTTATAAAATATCTTATTCCTCCAAAATATCTTTTTCAAATTTCCCAAATTACTCATTTTATTTATTCTAAATAGTAGTATAATGTTTCAAAAAATAAAAATTAGAGGTTTTGCTTTGGTATTAGAGATAAAAAAACTAACATTTGGATACAAAAAAAATAACTTTATATTTGAAAATTTTGATTTAGAGCTTAAAAAAGGTGAATTGAAAACAATTTTTGGAAAGAGTGGAAGTGGAAAAACTACACTTTTTGAGCTTATTTTAGGAAACTTAAAACAACAAAGTGGAGAGATAAAAAAAAGTAAAACAGCTATGATTTTTCAAGATCCTTTTTCCTCTTTTCATCCAACATATACAATTTTTGAGCAGATAAAAGATGTAGTAAATAGAGATTTTAAAGATGAAGTTGATAATATTTTGTCTAAATTAAGCTTAGAAGAGTCACTTTTAAATAAAAAACCATATGAATTAAGTGGTGGACAGCTTCAAAGATGCTCTATTTTAAGAGCAATTTTGTTAAAACCAGATTTACTTTTAATAGATGAGCCAACATCAGCACTTGATAATATAATTGCTTATGATACAATGAAATTAATAGTAAATCTTCTAAGTGATTGTGGAATTTTACTTGTAACTCACGATATAGATATGGCTTCTTGGTGTAGTAATGAAATAATAAGGTTGGAAAATGGAAAATAAAAAAAAAGCTTTGATACTCCTAAATATGGGTGGAGCTAGAAATAAAAATGAGTTAAAAATGTTTTTAACAAATATGTTTAATGATGAAAATATTTTGACTATAAAAAGTTCATTTATAAGAAAAATAATAGCCTTTTTGATTGTAAATAGAAGGTTAAATGAAGCTTGGAAAAACTATGAGCTTATAGGAAATTGTTCTCCTATAAACCCTTTAACTGAAAAATTAGTAGAAAAATGTAATGAAAAAATTAAAAATTTTAAAACATATCAGGTTATGAGATATACTCCACCTTTTGCAAAAGATGTGATTGAAAATTTAAAAAAAGATGGTATAGAAGAAGTTTTACTTTTTCCTTTATATCCTCAATACTCTACAACAACTACAAAATCATCTTTAGAAGATTTTATTAAGTTTGCAAAAAATAGTTTCAAAATAAAATCTATAAATGATTTTTATAGAAATGATAAATTTAATAGTTGTATTGTAGATGAAATCCAAAGAATTCAAGAAGGAAAAGATGATTTTAATCTAATCTTTTCAGCCCATGGCTTACCTCAAAAAATTGTGGACAATGGTGATCCTTATGAAAAACAGATGATTGAGCATGTTCAGATTTTAAGTCAAAAATTAAAAGATAAAAATATAAACTTCAAATCAATAAATCTTGCATATCAATCAAAAGTTGGTCCTTTGAAGTGGCTTGAACCATCTCTTGAAGATATGTTAAAAAATTTCAAAGGTGAAAAAGTGATTATTTATCCACTATCTTTTATAGTTGATAACTCTGAAACTACTTTTGAACTTGATATTGAATATAGACATATTTCACAAGATTTAGGAATATTAGATTATAAAGTTTGTAAATGTGTAAATTATAATGATAATTTTATAGATGCCATAAAAGATATAATAGATAAAAATTAATTTTTTTATGTTTTTTTTTGATACTATTCGCAAAAAATTTTGTGAGTGTTCAAAAGGTCGAAGATGGATGAAAAAGAGAAAAAGAGTTTTATAGAGAGAGTTTTTTTTAAAGTAAATAGTATAGATAAAGTTCTAGAAAGTAGAGTAGATACTATACTTTTAAGAGTTATAAATATGCTTAAATATATTTTTATTGTAATAATGATTATATATTTAGCAGTTTGTTTGTTGAGTTTAGGATATAAATTAATAGCTTTTACTATAGAGCAGGGAGCTTTGGATTTCTCTTCTATAAAAACTATTTTAACAGATGGTCTTTTTACTTTGATTGTAATTGCAATTGTAAAAACTCTTTTTATTAAAAATGGCTTTGATTACTCTTTGACATTTTTGGAAATAGCTTTTGTTGTTATAATTAGAAAGCTTATTTTACTTGAGACAATACCTAGTGAAACTACTTTACTTGTAGCTTTGGGAATAACATCATCTATATTTTTTATTTTGATAATTTATATTCATAATCTAAAAAGAAAGTGGCAAAAAGAGGCTAGTTAAAATACCATTTTAATAAAATAAGCAATCTGTTGCTTATTTTATATACTCTTTTTTCATATTTTCAAGCATTTTTACACATCTTGCGCTATGGAAATTTTTAAAATATTCAGGATTTGAAAATATATTATCTTTTAAATTCCAACCTAATTTATCGTTTATCATAATTGATTTTGAAACTTCTCTTTTTGTTCTATTTTCACAAAGAACTGTTTCACCTTTTAAAAACTCACTTTCAACTTCAGCCATTCTTGAAGTTGTAACTTTAAAATGAGAAAAAATTGCAATAATTAGAAATATTAAAACAGGTGGAAAAACTTTTTTAAAGCTATTTGGTGGAGAAAATTTTCTTGTGGTTACAATAGCTGTTACTATAAGAAAAAATATAGCTATAAAAATATAGGCAATTTCAAGTTCAAAAAAAAGTTTCATTTCATACTCCATTTTAATTATTATTCTCTTTTTCCCAATTCTCAAACTCATCACTAAAGTAAATAATTCTTACTTTTTTAAACTCTTTACTTGAGTATAGTGCCATTTTGTCTCTATATTCAATTTTATTTGCTATATCTTCTATTATTTTTTGAGTATCATCTTCGGTTTTACCATGAATCATTGTAAAAAGATTGTATTTCCAGTTTGGATATTGAGGTCTTAAATAACAGTGACTTACTGCACTAAAAGATGCTGCTATTTCTCCTATATCTTGAGATTTTTTTTCATCAATATCCCAAACAACCATAGCATTTGCACTAAAACCAGCTTTTCTATGATTTAAAATTGATGCAAATCTTCTCATAACACCAGAGTTTATAAATTCTTGAACAGTTGTAAAAAGTTCATCATAGCTAATATTTAGTTGATCAACTATAAATTTAAAAGGCTCACTTTTAAACTCAATATCTTGTTGTAAAAGTTTGATAAACTTATAGTGAGACTCTGATAAATCAAGATTTTTAAAACTTTTTTGAATTAATTTCTCTTGTTTTTCCTCTTTATTTGTTGTATCAAGTTTTACTGAAATTTTAAATAATTTTAAAGTTGGAAGTATTATATAATTCTTTGCATTTGTTTTTTTAGCTAAAATTTCAATACTTTTTTCTAGTCCCAAATTAGAATTTGGAGCTACAGCAATAGTGAACCAAATATTAAAAGAGTGATTTCTTTCATAGTTATGAGAGATTCCAGGATGAGAGTTTAATATTTTTACAGCATTAGGTATATCTTTCTCTTCAATTTCAAATGCTACTAAAGATGATTTATACCCTAGCTTTTTTGTATCAAAAATAGCAGATGTTTGTCTTATAATACCATCTCTTTTTGCTTCATTTAAAATTTCTAAAACTCTCTCTTCTGTTGTATGAAGTTCATTTGCAATGTAAAGAAAAGGTTTTTTTGCAAGTGGAAAATTTTTTTGGATTCTAAGTAGAACTTCATTTTTTAGTTCTAGTTGGGGAATTTGTGTCATATTTTTCTCTCCTATTTTAAATTAAAAAAATTTTAACTTAATAATATTTTTTATAGATTGACTTAAATTAAGATAGAATAGCATAAGCTTTGATAGAATAAAATATATAAAAAAAGGATTTTTGGTGGCATATTTTCCAGCTTTTTTAAAATTTGATGATAAAACTATTTTGATAGTTGGTGGTGGTAATATAGCTTTAGAAAAGTTAGAACATCTTTTGAATTTTTCTTCAAATATTACTTTAATTTCAAAAAATTTTAGCGAAAAGATAGAGGATTTAATAGATAAACATAGTCTTAAGATTTTTCAAAAAGAGTATGAAAAAGGCGATGCTAAAGGTTATGATATAGTTATTGTTGCTGTAGATGATTTTGGGCTACAAGAGGATATCTATTTTGAGACAAGAGAGTATAAAATTCTTTGTAACTGTGTAGATTTACAGCAGTATTGCGATTTTATTTTCCCTTCATATATTAAAAGAGGGGATTTAACTGTTGCAATTTCTACAAGTGGAAGCTCTCCTGCTTTTGCAAAAAATTTTAAAACATTTCTTTCTAATTTAATTCCAGAAGGAGTTGAAGATTTTTTAAAAGAGTTAAAAGAGTTGAGAAGCACAATTCCAAAAGGAAAAGAGAGGATGCGATTTTTTGACAATAAAGCAAAAGATTATATAAATTCATGGGAGAAAAAAAGTGGACAAAAATAAGAAAAATATTTTATTAATATTATTAGTGGCTATATTTTTTATAGTTGGTTTTATTGGATTTAAAGATTCCTTACCTGAAAATAAAAACGAAAGAGTGTATGGTATTTTGCAAGAATATCTTCCATATACAATAGAGAAAAGAACAGGCGGATTAGCAATAGTATATAAAGATGGAAGAGAAAAAGAGAAACCAAAAAACTCTCAGATTTTTCATATAACTGATAAACTTGATAAAGATTGGGGAAAAGATAACTTAAGACTAGATGGAAATATTTTAATAGTTTTAAATAAAGATAAACAAGAGCTAAAAAGAGTAGATTTAAACAGTCAAGAGTTAGTTTGGGTTAAAGAGTTTTTTGGAATTTAAAATTGAAAGTAGGGTTTCCTACTCTTCAAACCACTTTAACTCTTCTCTTAATTTTACAACTTCTCCAACAACAATTATTGCAGGTGTTGGAATCTCTTTTGCTTTATCAACTATATCTTCCAAAGTTCCAACTACAACTCTTTGATCTTTTGTTGTACCTTTTGATATAACAGCACAAGGAGTTGTAGATGGTTTTCCAATTTTGATTAGTTTTTTTGATATTAATTTTATATTATGAATTCCCATTAAGAATACTATTGTTTCATCTGCAATAAAACTATCCCAATTTATTTGAGTATCTTTTTTATTTGGTGCTTCATGACCGGTTACTACTCTAAAAGAGCAAGTAATTCCTCTATGAGTTACAGGAATTCCAGCATATGCAGGAACGCTAATACTTGAAGTAATCCCTGGAATTATTTCAAACTTAACTCCACGCTCTTTTAAATAAAGAGCTTCTTCTCCGCCTCTACCAAATACAAAAGGGTCACCACCTTTTAGTCTTACTACAAGATTATATTTAAGAGAAGCTTGATATATTATCTCATTTATCTCATCTTGCGGTATTAAATGTTTTCCAAACTCTTTACCTACAAATATAAACTCTGTTCCATCTTTTGCCATCTCTAATATCTCAGGATTAGCAAGTTTATCATATATAATTACATCTGCCTCTTTTATAACTCTTGCTGCTTTTAAAGTCATAAGCTCAATATCTCCAGGTCCTGCACCAGTTAAATATACTTTTTTCATAATCTATCTCTCCTCAAAAATAAATATACCAGAAGGTTTTTTAATATCATTTATAGTCTTAATATTTTTCCAAGTAATTGTGTCTAAAACCTCTATTTTATCTGTATCATTTACACTTACATATAGTTCATTTTTATCATTTGACCATCTTACATGTAATACTTTACCATCAAATTTATACTCTTTTATAATTTTAAAAGTTTTTGTATCAAGAATTTGTAAATATGGAAAATCTTCTCCAGAAAAGGTTACTGCTAAAAAATCTTTATTTGGGCTAAGACTTGTGAAAACAGGCATTCCTTTTATATCTATTGATTTTAGGAATTTAAATTTTTTATCATAAACAAAAACTTTATTATCTCCAACTGCAGGTATAAAAATCTCATCTTTACTCAAACTCCAAAAACCAAAGTGAGGTACTTTTAAAACTTGTTGTTTTTTTTCATCTAAAAAAACATCTATTTTTTTATATTCCATTTTTTCTAAATCAACAACTCCAAAAAAGGGAGAGTTAAAAAATCCCATTATATAACTTTGTTCTTGAAGCATAGCATCAAAAGGCATTTCACCTGCATTTTTAAACTCTTTATGTAAAACGAAATTTGGCTCTTTTTTCCCTTCATTTAAATCTTTATAAACAGATATTATGTCACTATCCATTTGAGAAAAAATCATATAGTTTTTATATAGTTTTATCCCTACATTTCGTGAGTTTGTAACTATTTTTTTTAGAGGTTTTAAATCTTTTGTTAAAACATCAACACTTTTATCATCATAATTTGCAACAGCTACGAAGTATTCAGATATTTCAAATCCTATTGCACTTTTACTAGTTTTGTATTCAGCTTCTATAATCTCTTTTTTTGGGTCAAACTTTATAACATAACCATCTCTTGAAATCGCATAAGCTTCATCTTTGTAAAATTTTACAACTGAGTGATTTGTATTTCTAAAGTTTTCCATTCTATTTTTGAATTTATCATTTTCAATAACAGCTATGCTAGAGCTCTCTCTTTCAACTACAAATATTTTTTCACTAGCAAATAAACTACTAGCTACTATTAGACTTAAAGCTATTTTTTTTAACATTTTTACCCCTTTATCTCTTCTAAAGTCAAATAACAAGATGGATCTTCATCCCATAAATCGCCACTTATTGCATAAGCTCTACTTCTTGAACCACCATTGCAAATATCTATATATTTGCAAGAACTACATTTCCCTTTTATATTTCGTGGAAATTCTCTTAGCTTTTTTAGTAATTCATTACTATCATCTAACCAAATTTTATCAAAATCTTTTTCTAAATAGTTTCCAATAGTCATAGGAAAAAATGGGTCTGGTTTCACAAAACCATTCCAATCCATATTTCCAAGTCTTTTTCCAGCACTATTTCCACCCCAAGATTTTAATCTATTTTTTAAAGAGTTCACAAAATCTGGATATTTTTTTTCAAACTCTTTTAAAAGCATTATGGCATCCATCTCCATATTTCCTGTAACAATATCTATATCTTTGCCATTTTCATAATACTCAAATGCTTTATTTATCATAAAATTTACATACTCTCTTCTTTTTTCTTTACTTATGTCAATCTCAAGGTTCTCTTTTCCACGACCTGAATATACAAGATGAGAGATATATATTTTGTTCACATTTAACTCTTCAGCAAGGGTAAAAATATCATAAAAACTACTTTCAGTCTCTTTTGTAATCGTAAATCTAATACCAGCATTTCCATCTTTTTTTTGAATAGTTTTTATAGCCTCAATACTTTTATCATATGAGCCTTTTTGTCCTCTAAAATAGTCGTGAACTTCTCCTATTCCATCTATTGAAATACCTATATAGTTAAAAGTATCTATGATTTTTTGTGCATTTTTTTCGGTTATGTATGTACCATTTGTTGAAAGATAAGTCATAATTTTATTATCTTTCATACATTGTGCAATTTCGAAAATATCTTTTCTTAAAAGTGGTTCACCTCCACTAAAGATTACAAAATTAATATTGGCAATTTTGAGTTTTGGAATAGTTTTTAAAATATCTTCTAATGATAAACTCTCTTTCTCATTTGCACTAGCTTTGCTATAGCAGTGGTGACAGAGTAAATTACAACGATTTGTCATATTCCAAATTATAATACTTCCATCTAAACTTCTACTTTTTTGCTCTTGTAGAGTTGATTTTATAAGGTTTGATAATCTAAACATTATTTATCCTTGAAGCTTAGAATAAAGTTTGTTAAATCTTGAAGCTCTTTAGCATTTAGTTGTGAAAATGCAGGCATTGCAGTTCTTTTATATCCTAAAGATTGATAGTTACTTTTTGGATTTACAATATGTGCAATAATTTGTCCACTATCTCTTTGGTTTGCAATTTGATTAAAAGATGGTCCAAAAGCCATTGAAGTTTCATGATGGCAACCCCAACAATACTTTTTAAAAAGTTTCTCTCCATCATTTTGTGAAGCTTGTAGATTTATACAAAATAGTAAAACCAATATAAAAAAATATCTCACAATAAACCCCTTTTTTATGCAAATTTATTTAATTATAATCTTTGCATCTTTTTTTATATTTTTAATTCTCTCATCAATTACAGATTGAAACTTATCCATTCTTATTTGATTTTCAATATTACTGTAAACTTGTTCTAATTTAATTGTTAAAGGTTCTTGAATTTCATCTAAAAATATGATATGGTAACCAAACATCGATTTTACAGGTTCTTTTGTAAATTCTTTAGGTTTTAATTTCAAAGTTGCATCCCAAAATTCATCTATCATATCACCTTTTGAAAACCAACCTAACTCTCCACCACTATCTCTTGAACCATCAATAGAGTTTTTACTAGCTAGTTCTACAAATGTAAGCTCTTTGTTTTTTGATTTTTCAAGCTCTTTTATAATATCTGAAGCTGTTTTAATATTTTCAACTAAAATATGTCTAGCTTTTAATTTTTTATCTTGTTGAAATTCATATAAATGTGAGTTATAGTAGTTTTCAACTTCATTTTTTGATATTTCTATCTTTGAAAACTCATTTTTCATAAAAAATTCTACTAATAAAGAGTTCTTAAAATCTTCTATAGTATTTTTAAACTCTTCTGTTTTATCAAGGTTCTCTTTTTGTGCCTCTTGGATTAAAAGAGTTTTTTCTATTGTTTGATGAAGAGTTAGATTTTTTGCTTTATTGTCTAGTTTATTGTAATCCATATTTTGGTCTGTTGATTTTAAAAAGTTGTTTACATCTTCAACTTTTATCTCTTGATTATTTACTGTTGCTAAAGTTTGGGCATTTAAACTTATAGCTAGAAATATTGAGGCTGTTATAAATTTTTTCATATTTTTTCCTTATTTAATAGTTTTTTTAAAATCTTCAAAACTTTTATTTTCATAATAATTAAAGTTTGAACTGTCACAAGGTAACTTTGAGTTACAGTTTTGCTTAAAAATATCTATTCCAAAAAGCCTTGGATAGAACTCTCTATTTTTATTTATGAAGTTATATTTTCCAACAGGTACATTTGCATCATAACTTGCTAGTTCTTTAAAACTATTTGTATCAATTACAATTATCTCACCATTTTGTTCATAAATACTCAAATATGCATATTTTCCATCTCCGCTATACTCTGTGTGAATATATTTTTTCCCCTCTCTTGGAGTTATTGTTTTTAAACTATAATCGTTTTTATCTATTAAAACTAATTTATCACTTCCATTATCAGCCCATAAATATGGTGTATTTGGATGTGTTTTTACAAAAAAACCATCTCCTTTAATATCTACCTCTTTTACAAATTCCCAATCATACATTTTCCAAATAGTTATGTAAGATTTTTTTATATGGGGAGTCGCAAAATAGAAATTTCCATCTTTATACCAATATGTTGCAGAAAAAAGATGTGGCATACCTTTCATTTCATGTTCAAAAACTACACTATTGTCTTTTAAGCTATAAACTCTTAAAACATCTCCTCCTCTTGCAGTTCCTATTAAAAAATCATCAAAAGGATCTATAAAAAAGTCCTCTATAGGTTCTTTAATATCTATATATTTTATTTCATTTGTTTTTGTATTTAATCTACCAATTAATGGTTTGTCTCTAAAAGTAAAAATAGCCTCATCTTTACTATATAATTCATATAAAGCAGATATTTTCCCATCTATTTTTAAAATATCTTTTGCTTCCATAGTTTTTGGATTCATCACAACTAACTGTTCTGGTAAAAGACATGTTGCAAATAAGTTTTGCTCATCACGACTTAAAGAGATGTTTCTTAGATTTATACAAGCTCTTGTTTTATTCATCCTTTGACCAGTTTCAAGTGAATAATTTTGTATCCAACCATCTCTTGTTGGAACATAAATAGTTTTTGCATCCATAGTAAATTTTATTCCACCGTGAATATTATTTAGCGGAAATTTACTCAAAACTCTTGTATCTTCCATAATCCAAGTTTTATTTCCATCTCTTTCAACTACTGGTAAAATTTGCTCTTTATCTTTTATATTTAAGGGATTTATGGGGTCTTTAAATGAAGTGATAGATTTATTTATATCATTTAAATCCCAAGAAAAAACTTTATCAATAGGAGATTTTATATATCTTGCTATTTGATGCAATTCATATAAAGATAAAAAGTCATATTTGGGCATTAAAGTTTGTGGAAAACCATCTTTTATTTTTGAAGCTAAATCTTTTTCATCATACTTTTTTAAATTATTTGGAAGAAGTGGTGGACCATCTATTCCAACTCTTTTTTCATGATGACAAGAGGCACAATATTGATTATACAACTCTTTTCCTATCTCTTTTTTAGGTAATGCTTCAGCCATATGTGCTGTAGCTCCATCGATTTGTGCGAAAACATTGCTTAAAAAAAAGATTGTAAAAATTGATATTTTTGATAAGAATTTCATAAGAGCCCCCAAAGAAAATAGATATAAAAATATCAAGCCCTAGGGCTTGATACTCTTTTTTTAATAAACATCTTTCATAGTGTTTGTAACATTAAACTTACCAGTAGGTGTTTTAAGTCTAGGGTCTTCAATTGCTTTTTTTAGTTCTAATGTTTTTGAATCATAAACTAAAATAGCAGTTGCAACCTCTTTGTTACCCCAAATACTTGTCCAAACCTCAGTACCATCTGCATTGAATTCAAAGTGAACTGGTCCTCTTGACTCAATTGTTTTATCTCCAACTTTTACAGAAGGAAGATATTTTTCAGGTATTTGTATAGTTTTTACAACTTCAAGTTTGTTTTTATCAATTACATAAAATGATGTTTGTATCTTTCTATCAGGATGAACAGGTCTATCAGCAAAGATATATGGTGAATTTGGATGTCCTTTTACAAACAAGTTTCCTCCACCTTCACCTGGTAGTTGAATTTTTTTAACAACTTTCCAAGCATTTTTTGGATGTTTTACAGGGTCTGTTCCAATAAATATTATATCATTTGAACCAATATGTCCAGATGCCCATAGAGGACCATAAGTTGGATGATCAACATTTGCACCACGCCCTGGATGTGGTTTATTCCCTTGAGATGGGATATTTGCAACTAATTTACCATCTTTTGTATCAATAACAGAGATAACATCTCTAGCATTTGCAGCTGTCATGAAATATCTTTTTGATAAATCCCAACCACCATCGTGTAAGAATCTTTCAGCTTCAACCATTGTAACTTTTGGATTTTTAACATTTGAGTAGTCATATAACCAAACTTGACCTGTCTCTTTAATATTTATAATCCACTCTGGCTTATCATGAGATGCAATAATTGCAGCAACTCTAGCTTCTCTTAAGTACTCATTTGTATCATAAGTATAACTTCCTGTTGAAACAATTTTTAATGGGTCAAGTGTATCTGCTTCTAAAGTAACAATTGATGGTGGCCAATAACAACCAACAACGGCATATTTATCAAGATAATCTTTATGTTTTGATGTATCAATTGCTCTAGCATCATTACATACTTGAATCTCTGCAACATTTTTAGGTTCTTTCATCCACATATCAATCATAGATGCTTTTCCATCTCTACCAATAACATACATATATCTTCCAGATGCACCTGTTCTTGTAATGTGTGTTGCAAATCCAGATGGAACAACAGATTTAATCTCCTTTGTTTTTCCATCAATAATAGCAATTTGTCCAACATCTCTTAAGATGATTGAGAAATAATCTTTCCAGTTTTCAGCACCAGCTTCTGGTTTTGTTGGTCTATCTTTTACAGGAACTAAAACTTTATGAGATTTTTTCATATCAGCAATAGATTTTTCAGGTGGAGTTTGAGCCTCTACTTGAATATATTTTGCCATTAATTCAGTTTGAGCAGCTGTTAATTCACCAGATTTTCCCCAATCTGGCATTCCTCCAGGTGTTCCTTCATGAATTATTGTTTTTAGATACTCAGTACCTCTAGTTTTCATCTCTTTTGCTTCAAGTGTAGGACCTAAAGCTCCTTTTCTTAGCATTCCATGACACCCAGCACATCTATCAAAATATACTTGATTGGCATCTTTCATCTGCTCTTCAGTTAATTTTATCTCTTCAGCCATAGAAACAGTTGTTAAACCCAAGCTAGCAATTGCTACCATACTTAAAACTTTTGTTAATTTCATCTTTTTCTCCCTTTTAATAAAATAGATATACAACCAAACAATAGTTTAGTAAGTTTTATAGTGCTTTACCACTATAAAACGTTACTTGCCTTTATTTTCACTCTCTAATCTTTTCTTCTCTTGTTTGTATATAAAATACATTGGAAGAACTATTGCACTGTGTAAAAATAGTGTCAAAGTCATAGGACCTTGATTTAACCATCCAAAAAAACTTGGAACAATATCTGTAAATTCTGTAAACATAATTACCTCCTTTTATGATTCTTGATTTATTTTTGCATTTTTTATTGTTAGTAAATCAATTACTAAAAATAAGAAACCTACAAATGTAACAAGTCCCATAGCTAATCTCCAACCCATAGCTTGTTTAAACCAAACACTACTTTGACCAATAAAATATGCTTCCCAAGTCGCACCAAACTGCGCTCTTTCAATCATAACTTGACCATATCCAGCGATAGTTAAAGCTACTGTCATTCCAACAACTCCAATAGTTATTAAAGCAAATCCCCATTTTGTAAGACTTGTCATCTTTAACTCTTTTTTAGTACCTTGAACTCCCATATAAAACATTGCAATCATTGCCATTGCAAATGCTCCAAAGAAAGCTAAGTGACCGTGAGCTGATGTAAATTGTGTACCGTGAGTGTAAATATTCATTTGTGGTAATGTGTGGAAAAATCCCCAAATACCAGCACCTAAAAAGTTACCAAAGGCACTTGCACAAAACCATAAAAAAGCTGGAGTATTATTCATTTGAGCTTTTCCATGTTGAGCTTTTTGTAATCCTTGTTCTTTCCCCCAGTCATACATTACATGCACAAACATTGCAACTAAAGGTACAGGTTCAAGTGCAGAGAAAAGTGCTCCAATTTCCCACCAATATTCAGGTGTTCCAATCCAGAAATAGTGGTGACCGATTCCCAAAATTCCAGAACCAAATAGCATTGCTACTTCAATCCATAACCACATTTCAACAATTTGTCTATTTGCACCAATTATTTTAATCAATGCCCAACCAATAACAGAGGCAACAAATACTTCCCAAGTAGCTTCAACCCAAAGGTGAATAACCCACCACCACCAGTATTGATCAATAGAGATATTATTTGTATAAAACATTCCAGCTAGATATAGTCCAGCAAGAGCTAGTAGGTCAGCCATTAAAACTGTAATAATTCCTGTTCTTTCACCTTTTATAGCAGTTAAATAAACATTTAATAAAAAGATTAAAACTACAACAACTATTCCAATATCAGCCCATCTAGGAGCTTCAATATACTCTCTTCCTTCATGAATTAGCCAAATAGACATTTCATTTGCAGGTCCTACTTGAACTATAATATATACCAAAACTACAACTGTAACAGCTAAAGTTAATACATAAAATCCAAGTTTTCCTAAACCAATTCCAACAGTTTCTATTTTTGTTTCATCAGGAAGTAAATAGTAAACAGAACCAATCATTGCATATAGAAGCCAAACAACTAAAGCATTTATATGTACCATTCTAGCAACATTGAAATCCAATAGTTCAAATAAAAATCCACTATACACAAACTGAGTCCCAGCAATCAGACCAAATAGTATTTGTGCACCAAAAAGTATTGCTGCAACTGTAAAATACATTTTTCCTAACTGTTTAGATTGAGATTTCATATTATCTACCATGAATTCCTCCTTCGATTTTCCCAAAGTTTCTAGGGAAACCATTTGTATCTATTGATGACATATGTTTTAAAAATGCCACTAAACCTTTTGCTTCATCTGCTGTGATACCAAGATTTGGCATCATTCTCTCATTTGATGGATTATCAGATGGATGTTGTAAAAATTCAGCTATAGCCTCTTCTTTTGAAGCTTTTCCCATTCTAAGCATATATGAATCCCACATAGGATCAAGCCAAGCTTTAGTTAAATCAGGAGCATAGTATGCACCATTTCCAAGTAAAGTATGACAATTCATACAGTTTTTAGTTTGAGAAGCTAATTTTCCCAAATTTAATAAAGCCATAGCTTCTTCCTCGCTGTAATCATCTCTTCCAAAGAATTTCTCTTTTTCTCCAATTACAGGTACTTCATGACCTCTTTTTTCGCTAAATTCATAAGAAACTTTATAGTTTATAACAGTTGGAGATGGAACTCTTTTTGTTATCCCACTACTAAGATCTTCTTGCGAACCCATTTTAATTTGACTCATACTGTCAAAAGTTAGCCAAATTAGTAACATGGCAGCTACACCAGTAACCCAAGCAGCTGATCTTTGCCAAAAACGATTATCTGTCCATACAGACACTTTTTTAGACATTGCTACCTTCCCCCTTTTTTATTAATTTTCATACTCTTCTTCTGCTTTGCTGTTCAAATAGTAATAAAGATGAGGTAAAGTAAGATAAGCTATCATAGTGATAAATAAAACTTTCCCAACAAAATCTCCTACTTGAAGTCTTGTAGCCATAAAATACATACAATAAGCTTGAAATATCCAAAAAAGATATGCAATAAGCATATAAAACTTTTTTAAATAACCCATTTTTACTAAAGTATAAATACCTACAAATAAAGCACCAAAAACAAGTACTAAAGACGATGATAAAAATATAGGTAAAAAATCATCCAAGGCAATTTCAGGTCTATTCCTAACTACTTCACCTAACATTTTCGACTCCTATTACTTCAAATATTTTTATCTAAATGCATTATATACGAGAAAAAATATTGCTATATTGATTATAATCAATCATATTTATACTAAAATTGCAAGTGCTTTATAAAAAAATAGGAGATTACAATGGATAAAGATATATTAATAAATATAGCAAAAAAATCAATAGAGAGAAAATTTAATAATAAAATAAATATTGATAAAGAAGAGTTATTGAAAAATAGTAACTTTTTAAATGAAAAAAGGGCAACTTTTGTAACTCTCACTTTAAATAAAGAGTTAAGAGGTTGCATAGGAAGTTTAGAAGCAAATAGAATTTTATTTGATGATTTAGTAAACAACTCATATATGGCAGCTTTTGAGGATCCAAGATTTTTAGAGTTAAGTTTTGAAGAGTTTAATAAAATAGAGATTGAAATATCTATTTTAACACCTCCTATTATAGTAGAGTACAAAGATTTTGAAGATTTAAAATCAAAAATAAGACCATATATAGATGGCGTTATTATTGAGCAAGATGGAAAAAGAAGTACTTTTTTACCACAAGTTTGGGATATGTTACCAAATTTTGATGATTTTTTTGCTCATTTATGCTATAAAGGTGGATTTGAAGTAGATGATAATTTTAAACCAAAAGTATATAAATATGAGGTAGAGAAAATAAAATGAGCATAAGAAAATCTGTTGTAAGTGGTAGTTTTTATCCAGACAATAAAAAAGAGTTATTAAAGTATTTTGAAAAATTTAATAAAACTAAAGATTATAAAAATAGTTTTAAAAATATAAATGCAATTATTGTTCCTCATGCTGGATATATTTATAGTGGATTTACAGCAAATAAAGCTTATAAAATAGCTAGTTTAAATAATTATAAAAGAGTTGTTGTTGTAGGACCGTCTCATAAATTTTGGTTTAGTGGAGCTAGCGTCTGTTTTTATAACGAATATGAAACTCCTTTTGGAAATTTAAAAATAGATTTAGAATATTCAAAAGATTTACTAAACAAATTTGACTTTCTAAGTTTTCAAGATGAGTGTAGCTTTGAACACTCAACAGAAGTTCAAGCTCCTTTTGTAAAATACTATTTTGGGAATATCGATTTTGTAGAGATTGTTTATGGCGATATTGATTATTTTAGTTTAGAAAAAGTGTTTGATTATATTTTGAAATCTAAAGATACACTTTTGGTTGTAAGTAGCGATTTAAGCCATTTTTATTCACAACAAGATGCTATGAAACTAGATTTAATTTGTCTAAATGCAATAATAAACAAAGATTTAAAAGCTTTTGAAAATTGTGAGGCTTGTGGTAAAGTTGGATTAGAAGCTATTATTGAATACTCAATTAAAAATAATCTTCAAACAAAACTTTTGCATTATTGTACAAGTGCTGATATTTCAAATGATAAAACACGAGTTGTTGGATATACATCAGCAATAATAGGAGAATAGATGTTTTTGTTAAAAAAAATTATCGCAGCTTTTTTAATGCCAGTACCAATTGGACTTTTCTTATTGCTTTTGGCTTTGGTTTTTTTACTAAAAAACTCTTATAAAAAAGCAAAAATATTTTTATTTTTGAGTTTTTTTTGGTTTGCATTAATATCAAATCAAACTATATCAAATATGATAATTCAACCTTTGGAAAATTCTCATCAATCTTTAAAAAATACACCAAAAGATATAGAGTACATCTTAGTTTTGGGAAATGGACATAAAACAAATGAAAATTTTGCTATTACTTCAGAGTTAAATACTACAGCTATAAATAGATTAATCGAAGGAATAAGACACTATAAAAATTTAAAAAATAATCAATCAAATGTAAAACTTATAGTTAGTGGATATAGTTTTGATGACCCAAACTCTCATGCTCAAATGCAAAAAAGATTGGCTATATCTTTAGGTGTTAGTGAAGCGGATATTATTACACTAGATACTCCAAAAGATACAAAAGAAGAGGCAATAGAAAGTAAAAAAATAATAGATGGTAAAAAATTAATCCTTGTAACAACTGCAAGCCATATGAAAAGAGCATCAATGTTATTTAAAAAAGAGGGCTTAGATATTATAGAAAGTCCAACAAATCATAAATATTTTATAAGCACATATCCATCCTCATATTTTAGTGGAACAAATATAAAAAAAGTTGAGTTAGCATTTCATGAGTATTTAGGTATTTTTTATTCATATTTAAGAGGCGAAATTTAAAAGAATTAATCCAATATTTGATACTATTGCAACAAAGTTGCAAATAAAGGTTATAAGTGGATTTAATAAATATTAAAAATCTATTTTTTAAGTATCAAAAAACAGAAGTTTTAGAAAATGTAAATTTAACAATTAAAGATGATGATTTTTTGGCAATAATTGGACCAAATGGTGGTGGAAAATCAACTCTTTTAAAGTTAATCCTTGGTCTTTTACCACTTCAAAGTGGAACGATAGAAAAAAATATAGAAAATAATCAAGTAGGATATGTTCCACAAAATACCAATTTAAATATAGATTTTCCAATTACTGCTTTAGAAGTAGTTTTAATGGGTCATATAAGTTCTAAAAAAAGATTATTTGGTTATTCAAAAGATGAGATCTCTTGTGCAATAGAATCTTTAAATCAAGTTGGGATGAAAGATTTTGCAAATAAAAAAATAGGTGATTTAAGTGGAGGTCAAAGACAAAGAGTTTTTATAGCACGTGCACTTTGCTCAAATCCAAAAATTATGCTTTTGGATGAACCAACTGCAAGTATTGATGTGCAAGGACAACAAGAGATTTATGAACTTTTAAGAGAGTTAAATAAATCTATTTGTATTGTTGTTGTAAGTCATGATTTATCAATTCTTTTAAATTATGCAAAAAATGTAGCTCACATAAATAGAAGTTTGGTTTATCACAGCCTTGCAGAGGTTCAAAAAAACGTTACTTTAGCGGATGATCATCTGTGTGAAGTTGAACTTTTATCAGCATTGGGTAAAACACAAATTTGCTGTAACCATGTACATTAAAAAGGTAAAAATATAATGTTTGAAATTTTACAATATAGCTTTATTCAAAATGCTTTGATAGCTGGAATTTTAATCTCAATAGCAGCTGGAATAATTGGAACTTTGGTTGTGGTAAATAAGATTACTTTTTTAACAGGTGGAATAGCTCACAGCGCTTATGGAGGAATAGGAATAGCAATATTTTTAGGAATACCAGTTTTATTTGGAGCAACTGTTTTTGCCGTTCTAACTGCAATAATAATCGCTATTATAACTTTAAAAAATAGAAGCCGAATAGATGCAATAATTGGTATGATGTGGGCAAGTGGAATGGCTATTGGAATTATATTTGTGGATTTGACTCCAGGATACAATGTAGATTTAATGAGCTATTTGTTTGGAAGTATTATTGCTGTTTCAAGTGAAGATATAATTTATATGACTCTTTTAGATATTTTTATTATTTCAATTGTTGTATATTTTTATAAAGAGATTTTATCTGTATCATATGATAGTGAGTTTGCAAGCTTAAGAGGTATAAATGTAAAGTTTTTTTATACACTAATTCTTATATTATCAGCACTTTGCGTAGTTGCTGCTATAAAAGCTGTTGGACTTATTTTAGTAATTGCACTTCTTACAATTCCAACATATTTAGCTGAAACTTTTGCTACAAAATTATCTTCTATGATGATTATTAGTTCAATTTTAGCTACAATGTTTACAATATCTGGTCTTGTAGTCTCATATTTTTATGATATAAGTTCAGGAGCAAGTATAATAATGGTCGCAGTTGTTGCTTTAGGAGTTGTAAAGCTAATAAAATATAAAAAATAAAAAAGAAAGAACGGAAAAACCAATGAAAAAAATAGATGACAAAATTAAACAAGGTGTTGTAAATACTTTAAAAGTAAATAGAGTTAGCGAACCTGGAATTTATCTGATTAGTGGAGATGAAACGGAAGTTTTATTACCAAATGCTTATGTAAAAAAGGATATGGCAATTGATAGTTTACTAGATGTTTTTATATATACAGATAGTGAAGATAGACTAGTTGCTACTACTTTAAAACCATATTTGCATTTAAATGAATTTGCAAATTTAAAGATTGTTGATAGTGCAAAATTTGGTTATTTTGTTGATATTGGTTTACCAAAAGATTTATTGGTTCCAAAAAATAGACAAAAAGGAACTTACAATATTGGTTCATATAAAGTTTTACAAATGCAATTTGATGAAAGAACAAGTAGATTAATAGCTAGTGAAAAATATATATTAGAAGAAGAGCCAAAAAATCTAAAACAAGGTGATGAAGTAGAGATTATTTTATATTCAAAAACTCCACTAGGATTTAAAGTAATAGTAAATAATCTTTTTGAAGGTATGATTTTTCACTCTGAAATTTTTGAAAATTTAAAAATAGGGGATAAAAAAAGAGCCTATATAAAAAATCTTAGAGAAGATAAAAAGCTAGATATTTCATTACAAAAAATAGGTGAAAAAGTAGATTCTAATAAAGTTTTAGAGATTTTAAAAGCAAACGGTGGAGTATTAAATTTCACATATAAAAGTGATGCTGAAGATATAAAAAATATGTTTGCTATGAGTAAAAAAGCTTTTAAAGCAACTTTGACGAAGCTAATTGATGAGAAAAAAATAAACTTGGAAAATGATAGAATTTGTTTGATTTAAATTAAGACAAATCTTATCCTAATTGAATATAATTTCATTTAAATATCTTAAATAAGATTTTTTGATTGATTGAAATTTATATAAAAAGGAAATAAAATGGCAACAGTAAAATTTAAAGGTGAATTAGAAGTAAATTTAAGTGGAACAGAGTTAAATGTTGGAGATATAGCTCCTGTTGTAACTGGTGTTGGAGCAGATTTAAGTGATATTACTATTGGTGGACAAAGAGGAATGGCTCAAGTTATTATTGCAGTTCCATCTCTTGATACTGGTGTTTGTGCATCAGAAGCTAGAAGATTTAATGTTGAAGCTTCAAAATTAGATCATGTAGAAGTTGTTATCGTATCTATGGATTTACCATTTGCTATGAAAAGATTTTGTACAACAGAAGGGATTGAAAACCTAAAAGTTGCATCTGATTTTAGAGCAAAAGCATTTGCAAAATCTTATGGTGTTTTACAAGCAAATGGTCCTTTAGCAGGACTTACTGCAAGAGCTGTATTTATAGTAAATCCATCTGGAAAAATTACATATAAAGAGATTGTTTCTGAAATAACTCAAGAACCAAATTATGATGCTATTTTAGCAGCAATAACTGAAGCATCTTCTACTTCTTGTTGTGGAAGTTGTCACTAAAAAACTTTTTTAGGTAAGAATTTCTTACCTAAAATACTCTTTTTTTTATCTACTATTAATTAAAAAGCTGTATCATTATTTAAATCTCTAAAAAAAGGATTAGCTATGAAAAAAATAATTAAATCTATATTTGTATTAATGTTAAGTTTCTCATTTTCAAATGCTTCATTGGTAGAAGATGGTTATATTGAGCTTGAAAAAGGAAATGTTTTAGAAGCTGCAAATATATTTAAAGTTTCATGCGAAAAAGGTGCATTTGCTGGATGTTATAATCTAGGTTTAATGTATTTTAAAGGTGAACATATCGCCAAAAACTATACAAAAGCAGAAGAGTATTTTTCAAAAGCTTGTGTACAAGGTCATCAAAATGCTTGTTATAATTTAGCAAATATGTATGAAAAAGGTTTAGGTGTAGAAAAAGACAACTTTAAAGCTGTTGATTTATATATAAAAACTTGTAAAAATGGTGTAAGCTCTTCTTGTTTTAATTTAGCAATTATGTATAAAAATGGAAATGGAGTGGAAAAAGATGATTTTAGAGCAGTTGATTTTTATACAAAAGCCTGTGAAATGAATCATCAAAAAGCTTGCTATAATCTTGGGGTTATGTATCTTGAAGGTGATTTTTTAGCTATAAATAAAACAAAAGCAAAAGAGTATTTTGAAAAATCTTGTAACCTTGGCTATAGCAATGCATGTAAAGAGCTAGGAAAACTTTGAATTATTGTTTGAAATCAAGCTAATTTATAAAAAAAATAGTTAAAATCTCTTAATTTATATTAGGAGATTTTAATGACTTCGTGGTACAAAAAGTTTGCTTCGCAACCACATCAACCATTTTTTACAAATGGGGTAATATTTTTTATACTTTTCATAACTCTATTTGCTTTTGCTTATTCAAATAGTCTAAACTTAGATACATCACTTTTAACATATCATGCGTATGCTCTTATTTTTGTAGTATTTATTCAGTTTTTTTTAGGGTTTTTGTTTGTTGTTTTCCCAAAGTTTTTGATGCAAAGTGAAATAGCTTCAAAAGATTATATGGGACAATTTTTTCTATATTTTATATCTAGTTTAGGTATTTTACTTTCGCTTATTTTTTACTCACAAATTACTATTTTTTTCCAACTTCTAATGCTTTTTGCTCAAATTTTGAGTTTTAGACTTCTTTATAGTATTCATAAAAAAAGTATTATGAAAGATAAAAATGATACAAAATGGGTTTTAATGGCATTTAGTACAGGAATCGTTTCACATTTTTTATATATAGTTTCAGAATTTGATTTTGATTCATCTTATTTGGTTTCAAAAATTGCTATAAATAGTGGATTTTATCTATTTTTATTTATGATTATTTTTATAATTTCTCAAAGAATGATTCCATTTTTTACAAGAGTTATGGTTCCTGAATATGTTATAAATAAGAGTCCAAAGCTTTTAGATACTATATTTTTTCTACTTCTTTTAAAAGTTATTTTACTATCTTTTGATAATCCAAAACTAAATCTTTTTGCAGATATTCCTATCTTCTTGTTTATTGTAAAAGAGTTAATTCGTTGGAAAATGCCAACATTTAGAACACCACCAATAGTTTGGATTTTACACCTTGGTTTATATTGGATTGTTGTAGCATTTTTTATATCTATTGTTGAGGGAATTTTTTCTTTTATTTATCCAAATTTCTATTTTGAAAAAGTTGTGATTCATACTTTAGCTATTGGATATTTTGTTACTGTTTTAGTAGGATTTGGTACTAGAGTAGTTCTTGGTCACTCTGGAAGAAAAATAGAGACAAAACTCTTTGCTCTTTTTATATTTATAAGTGTTCAAATTTTAGCTGTAGTTAGGATATTTGCATCTATTTGTGTGAATTTTGGATTAAACTATATCTTTTTTATAGAGTTAAGTGCTATTTTGTTGATATTAGCACTAATTATTTGGTCTTTTAAATATGTTGCTATTTTATTAGAAAATGATAAAAAACCAGAAATAGTAGTTCAAAAAGTAGAAGAAAATAAAAAAGAGGAATTTAAGCCAAAATGGAAAGTATAAATATTTTGTTTTCAAGGCTTTTGCCTTGAAAACAATATTTTTTATGGTTTAATAGTTGATAATCCAACACTAAGCCACGACTGCATTCCACCTCTATACCATTTCATTTTTTCTTGAGGATAACCAATAGCTATTAACTCTTTCATAGCTTCAGGAGATTGTCCACACCAAATTGCATTACAAAACATCAAAAGAGTTTTTGCATTTGTAAAGTCATATTTTCCATTTTTTTCAACTACTCCAAAAGTCTCCAAAGCTTCAGCAAACTCATCTGGGTATTGAGATTTTTTTGTATAAACATATGGAACATTTATTGCCGTTGCAATAGTTTCATGGTTATACCAGTTTTCAGTTCTACTATCAATTAAAAGAAGATTTTTATCTGTTTTTGCTTTTTCAATAAACTCTAAAACTTCTAACTCCCCATAAGTCTCTATTTTATCTGATGCTTTTATTGGTGAGATTTTTCCAAAATATGTTACAAAGCTTCTTTTGCAATTTTCATTTACTGTAGAAGCTGCCTCATGAACTCCTCCAAATACATCTTTTGGATCAAATGCTACAGTTTCACACTCTTTTGGTTTTGCTTCTCTTTTTATTGTTGCTTTTTTACCATTTTCTAAAGTTACTTCAACTCCAGAACTTTGTAAATCAGCACCAAACAAAGCAGTAGCAACTACCACACTTCCTAAAATTATTTTAAACATAAACTCTCCTTGTTTTAAAATTGTATGGAGTTTGATTTTATCAAAAACTTTTAAAAATGACAACTATCAGGGACTTAAGTGAAATTTAGATAAAATCTATGCCATTTTAGTAACACAATTAGGATTATTTATGAGTGAAAAGTACGAACCATCAAAGATAGAAGATAGTTTTTATAAAATTTGGGAAGATAGAGGTTATTTTGAGATTGATGGAAACAGATCAATTCAAGAGCCAAATAAAAATTTTGCAATTATGATGCCACCTCCAAATGTAACGGGAAGCTT
>Ga0265294_10001169_pt1 | contig 35631 bp, 27 predicted proteins | sample MunlanPumphouse3_FD_192504 | JGI IMG/M metagenome (GOLD analysis project Ga0265294, IMG submission 192504) | Groundwater microbial communities from a municipal landfill in Southern Ontario, Canada - Pumphouse #3 | ecosystem: Environmental > Aquatic > Deep subsurface > Groundwater | place...
CAATGCCGCTCATAGAGCGGCTACTACACCGGTCGGCCAGAGTTGCAGCCGGCTTGTGTTCGTCATGCATTCGCAGTGCAGCGCGTGTAGTAGTCGCTCTATGAGCGACACAATGCAATGCCGCTCATAGAGCGGCTACTACACCGGTCGGCCAAAGTTGCAGCCGGCTTGTGTTCGTCATGCATTCGCAGTGCAGCGCGTGTAGTAGTCGCTCTATGAGCGACACAATGCAATGCCGCTCATAGAGCGGCTACTACACCGGTCGGCCAGAGTTGCAGCCGGCTTGTGTTCGTCATGCATTCGCAGTGCAGCGCGTGTAGTAGTCGCTCTATGAGCGACACAATGCAATGCCGCTCAAAGCGAATCGGTCGTGCCAGCCGACATCTGCTCGGCCAGCCACACCTTGATAGCGCGGTTCATAATGCGCTTGGCTTTGCTGAGTGGTTCTTTAATAACGCAACCGGCTGCGCGCGAATGTCCGCCGCCATCAAACTGCGCAATCAGAGCGGTGGCATCCAGCGGTGCCCGCGTCCGGAGACTGATACGGGTCTCCCCATAATCTTCGCAGCCATAAAAAAACAGAGCCACTTTGTTGTTTACCAATGAACGGGGTATTTCAATAATATCTTCAGCGTCCGCTTTGGTTCCACCCGTCTCTTCAAAGTCAGCGCCCGTGAGGGTGACGGAGGCAATGTGGTTACGGTCTGTGATGACCAGTGAGCGGAAGGCGCGGCGTTTGAGTTCTATATTGACGCGGGAAAAAGAGCAGTAGAGCTGGTCGTTAATATAGGATGTGCGAACTCCGTAGCGAAGCAGGTCGGCAGCGCAGCGCATGGTCAGCGGGGTTGTCATGTCATAGGCAAAACGTCCCGTATCGGTAATCAATGCCACCCAGAGGGCCTCCGCACATACGTTGTCGAGTTTCCAGCCCGCCCGGCGACTCAGTTTCCAGACCATCTCAGCAGTGGAGGATGCTGTTGCATGGACAAAGTTGTAATCTCCAAAGCGGGTGTTGGTTTGGTGGTGGTCAATGTTGATCACAATGCATTTCTCGAGCTTCCCATGCAATTCCTCGGGCACACGGTCAAGAGAGCCGCAGTCAACAGTTATGATCAGATCAAAGTTTTGCCGGGTGGCAGCATGCGGGGTGATCAGTTGCTTGACCCCGTCCAGAAAACCCGGCCCGCCCAGATCTTTCTTCTCTGCTGTGGCAACCGCTTTAATCCCAGCTCCGCTGAGCAGGCGGACCAGCGCGATCATACAGCCAATAGAGTCGCCATCCGGGCGGATGTGCCCTGTGACAAGGATATTGGCGGCATCGGAAATAATGGAGATAATTTTTTTTGCGGACACATTTTTTTTGGCGGATTTTGTCATAGCTCTATTTTAACTCTATTTTTAACTCTATTTTCCCCACGAATCAAATTAACGAATTTGACCTGTACCTGTAATAGTGTACTTATAAGTTGTGAGTTCTTCAAGCCCCATCGGTCCGCGGGCATGCAACTTGTCGGTGCTGATGCCCATCTCGGCCCCCATACCGAACATTGCGCCATCGGTAAAACGGGTGGAGGCATTAACATAGACCGAGGAGGAGTCAACCTCTTTCAGAAATTGACGAGCACTGGATTTGTCGCTGGTGACAATGGCATCAGAGTGATGCGATCCATATGTGTTGATGTGCTCAATCGCCGCTGGAAGGTTTTTGACAACCCGAACCGCTAGAATCAGATCCAGATACTCGGCTGGCCAATCCTCTTCAGTGGCTGGTCTGCAATCAGGCAGCGTGGCGCAGGTGACTGCGCATCCGCGCAGTTCAATCCCCTGCTGGCTGGCTAAGGATGCCAGCATGGGCAGGAATTCGTCTGCTTGCGTCTGATGGATCAGCAGGGTTTCGATTGCATTGCAAACCCCTGGACGTTGACATTTGCCGTTCTCAGTGATGGCTAGGGCCTGTTTTAGATCAGCCTTTTTGTCAATGTAAAGGTGGCAGACCCCTTTATAATGTTTGAGCACCGGGACTGTGGCATTCTCCACCACTGCTTTGATCAGCGACTCTCCTCCCCGAGGAATCACAACGTCAATACAATCATTCAGCCGCACCAGCTCTCGCACTGCTGCGCGGTCGATTGTGTCAACCAACTGGATGGCATTCACCGGCATACCTGCGGCTATGCCACCGCATTGCAAAGCGTGCGCAATGGCTTTATTAGAGTGAAAAGCCTCTTTGCCCCCACGCAGAATAACGGCATTGGATGTTTTGAAGCAGAGCACAGCCGCATCGGCGGTCACATTCGGACGTGATTCAAAGATGATGCAGATCACCCCTAATGGCACACGTTTTTTCTCGATCACCAGACCATTGGGACGGACGCGTCTCCAGATCCGCTGGCCAACCGGATCAGGCAGCGCCGCAACCTCACGGACTCCGGTGATCATGCTGTTGATACGCACATCATCGAGCGTCAGGCGGTCGATCATCGCCTTGGTCAGCCCCTGCTCGCGTGCAGCCTTAAGATCTTTGGTGTTTTCAGTTTTAATCAAATCACGCTGCTGTTCCAGAGCGTCAGCCATGGAACGCAGGATGATATTTTTTTTATTGCTCGAAAAATTGATCAGCTCCCGTGAGGCGGCCAGAGCCTGTTCGCCCATCTGGCGGATTTGTTTGTGGATTGTGTTCATTAGCATTCCTGTAATTCGATTCGTAGTTCAATCTTTTGTCAGCAGAGTACCGACGCTTTTGCCTGCCATAATATCAGCCAGCACATGTTCCTGTCGTCCATTGGCAATGACAACTTTGCAACCAGCGCCCAGCGCCCTTTTCGCTGCGCTCAGCTTGGATTCCATGCCCCCCTTGGAGAGGGAGGAGCCACCGTGGTTAGGGTTGATCAATTTATAGGCATCCTCAATACGGTTGATGTAGGGAACGCGCTGTTTATTTTCGTCGAGAACACCGTCGACTGTGGAGAAGATCACCAGCAGATCAGCGTGTACCAGTTTGGCCACGCGTGAGGCGAGCTGATCGTTATCGCCCAGCGAAAAAGTGGCTTTAATTTCGTCATTAGCAACCACATCGTTTTCGTTGATGATGGGAATAACCCGATGTTCAAGCATGTTGTGCATGGTGCGTTTGGCATTCGCCAACTGAGTTTTATGGCGGAAGTCGGCGCGGGTCAGCAGCACCTGTCCGATAATGATCCGATGCGCCTTGAAAAAATCATCGTAGAGTGCCATCAGCTTCGCCTGCCCCACTGCGGCGCACATTTGCAGATCAGGTACAAGCGTGGGGCGGCAGGCCATGCCCAAGGCCTCGACTCCCGCGCCGATAGCGCCAGATGAGACAATCAGCAGTTCGTGGCTTAACTCATGCAGCCGCGCAACCTGGTCGGCCAGCATCTTGATCTGGTTCAGATCAGGCTCCCCGGAGGCGCGGGCGATCACCCGTGTGCCGACTTTTATAACAACTCTTCGGGCAGCCGATAATGTTTCGCGATGTTTGTTTTCTACATTCATAGCACTCTGGTATTCGAACAAATAAATGCTTATAATATCTGATTTGAACGCTTGTGGCAAGCGACAGGTGCAACATTGATGCGCCCATGCGCGGTGGGGTCACGGCCCCCGCCCTACAAGTTTCAGCCGGAAAATTACGCGTTTTCAACCCTTTAACCATTTATTGTTTACGTTAAGCGTTATCACCAGCGGACACGGGGCGGAAAATCCTCCTACAAAGGATGCCTCGCTGCGGCTGGTCTCCTACAATATCAGGCACGGGAGGGGCATGGACGACCAGGTCGATCTAGAACGGATTGCCGCAGTGATTGCAAAAGAGAAGCCGGATCTGGTCGCCTTGCAGGAGGTTGATAAACTTTGCAAACGCAGCGGCAACCGCGATATCGTGGCTGAGTTGTCTAAGTTGCTTGACATGGAGTATGCTTTGGAAGGTCGTTGGATTTACAGGGCGGCGAATACGGAGTCGCGATCCTCTCGCGTCTACCCATACTCGAGAGTATTCATCACCCGCTTCAAAATTTGAAGAACTTTGAGCCGCGCAGCGCACTGGAAGTAACGGTTCAGCCGCCTGCTATGAAAACACCGCTCGCGTTTATCAGTATTCATAACACCCACAGCCTTGCCAATGAAAAAATCCGGGTCATAGAGGTTCAAGCCCTGCTCAATGGCATTGCAGAACGCAAGCACCCAGTGATTTTGGCTGGTGATTTTAACGGTGCCCCGGGCGATGCCTCACTGGAATTGCTGGAAAACAACGGATGGAGTGTGCTCAAAAAAGATAATGCAACTGCAAGCCAGACCTATCCATCAGACAAACCAGATAGAGAGATTGACTTTTTTGTGGTTAAAGGGCTGCCAGCTTTCTCGTACAAACATCATGTGGTGGATGAGCGAATGGCCTCCGACCACCGTCCGATAGCAGCGGTGATCCAGTTGCGATAATCAGATAGCCTTGCCTGTAACTCTGCCATTTTGTCGCAGTTACGTGCCTGTAACTCGGGGTCGGGGTCGGTATCGGTATCGGTATCGAAAAGCGTACGAGGTCGACCCCGATTCCGACCCCGACCCCGACTCCGATGCGTTTGACCGTCGAGTTACCCCATCGTTTTTTCGCACCCGCGGTGCGCGGCCGACTTGCCTGTAACTTGACCTCTTTAGTCTAGTTACCTCGGTGTTTTTTCGGGGCGCGCCCCGCGGCGGGCTTGCCTGTAACTTCGATTTTTTCTAATGATATGTCGCTGGTCATGAATGACCAAGAACCACCGGTTTTTGATTGGGATTACGATTAGGACTGTGATTAGGAGGGATGCACATCCTAATCTCAATCTTAATCGCAATCCTTATCCAGGGAGGCCATGCCTCCGGTTGACGATAGCGGGGCTACGCCGTGGCATGGCGGAACCATGCCCGACAAGTAGAGCGGCTACTACACGAACGATAAAGCTTGCAGACCGGCGTGCGGTGAAACGCGCGGCGCAATGCCGCTCATAGAGCGGCTACTACACCGAATGGCAAGACTTGCATGACGGTTTGCATTTCAAAGCGCGGCGCATGTGTAGTAGTCGCTCTATGAGCGACACCGAATGACAACTCTTGCAAACGGCTTGCAATCCGCCCTGCGAAGCACTGCAGCCGCAGGCCATGACCCGCGGGGTGGTGATTTTTGGACCAATCGCCAAGCGTTGCGACTTGTGAAGCACCACACTTTCAACCGCCGGCGCGTTCACGGCCCGCGCCCTACAGCTTCGACCTGACTATAACTCGGGGTCGGTATCGGAGTCGGGATCGAAAAGCGCATAGGCTCGATACGATTCCGATACCGACCCCGACTCCGATGCAGCTGACATTCGAGTTACCCCAGTGTTTTTTCGCGGCACACCAACTAGCAGGCTGCCGGACTTAAAAGTCCGGCAGCCTGCTAATAACAGCGGCAAAGCCGCTGAGATACTAAAAAATGCTCAAATCTGATGGCAAGGCTTTAAAAGCAACCCTACCCGTGAGCTAGATTTCCGCATGCTATTGTGGTTTTATGATAAAAACAATATTAAGAGGTTTTTTTATTAGCAGTTTTTCGGACTTCGGAGAAGTCCGAAAAACTGCTAGGCGGGCTGAATCCAGAATCCGGAATTTCGACTTCTGAATCCTGCCTTCTGAATTCAGCACCCTCCAATCACACATAGGTAATTTTACGCTTGACTGGATCGTAGAGCGTCTTGCGTCCTCTCTCGTAGGATTTCATGGCCATGATGACAGCTACCGCGTGCTGGTATCCAGCGTCGATGGAGGCGTTGGGCGTTTCACCGCTGCGCATGCACTGGAGCCAGTTGAGGTAATTATCCGGATGCTCTGTGGGAGTGACTTCGTTTTTGCCACGAATGGAACCATCTCGCCGAGGGGCACCTTCACAGTCATAGGTCGGCTTACTCCAGTTGGTGAAATCAAGCGAACCCTTATCGCCGTAGATTTTTCGAATGCTACCCGCGCTGTTGGCGAGGTTGTTGGATGAGCTGACAAGGAAATCTCCCGGATAAACCCAAGTGGCCTGGATGCTGGTTGGGTTGGTGAAGTTGTGTTCATCCTTCCAGGTTGAGCTGCTGGTACCAAGGCAGACGCAAGACTTGGGGAAGGTCGCGCCAGTGATGAAGTGGACGAGATCGATATAGTGGGCGCCGAGGTTAGGGATCGGCCCGCGCGAGAACTCGTAGTGACCATACCACCCTGAGTAGATATCAGAGCGGAAGGGGCGCATGGGTAGGCCGTGTAGAAACTCCTTCCAATCCACATCCTCTTCCTTGACAGTGTCTTTAAGGTAGTGGTACCAATAAGGTCTTTCCCCGTTACGACACTCCTCAACGCGGGAGAGATTGCCAAAAATGCCGGTGCGGAAAAGGTCACGCGCGCCGACCATTGAAGGCAGGCTGCGGATCTGGGTGCCTATTTGAACAACTGTGCCCGCCGCTTTAACGGCATCGACTGCGCGGATGAGATCCGGTAGTTCGACGGCCAGAGGTTTTTCACAATAAGCGTGCTTGCCCGCTTTTGCCGCGGCTTCGAGGTGTGTTGTATGATGAACGTCGCAAGAGGCGATGGTGACGGCATCCAGGTCTTTACATTCGAGCAATTGACGGTAGGAGACAAACTGTTGCGCGTCCCGTCCAAACCACTCTTTGACCATACCGTTGGCCTGCTCGCGGGCGAGCCGCCACGGATCAGAAAGAGCCACAATCTCAAAGTTGGTTTCTTTGACGTGCGCATAGAGTCCTTTCATATGCGCGTTGCGCCCGCGTCCGCCGCAACCGATGATGCCGATGCGGATACGGTCGTTGGCGCCGATTGAACGGCGCCGGGTGGCGGCTGAGACTGAGAAAGGCGCCGCATACACGGCTGCGGTACTGCCCGCAATCTTTAAAACATTACGGCGGGTTGTTTTATTGGTCATAATTCTCCTTTGTTCTATCGTTTTGTTAACTATCTTCACAATATTTCTTTCTTATCCATCACGCCTTACGTCGCGCGGCGGGCAGTTGCTCTTTAAACGTTTCACGCAGAAGTTCCAGTTTCTGCCGTAGCGAATATGGCGTGTAAACATAGTCCTGCTCGTACTGGAATCCCAAGCGCGAATCCCGGGTGGCGGCAAGCAGAGAAAGCTCTGTACGCGTGATCTCACCACGCAGGATTTTCGCCATCTGGTCCAAGATCGCCCTCGCTTTCAGGCTGTCCTTCTCAGCCGCCTGTTGCAGGCGCAAGTCCTCGAATTCCAGCACCGCGCAATCACTCTGCATCATCCGCTGCAGCTGCTCGGCCACTACCACTTCGCGGACAGCCTGTTGCCTTTTCGATTTTGGGCTGCTGAGTGCTGCGGCCCGGTACAACTTCAGACCCTTCTCCATTAAGGCATCCGCCTGCCGCAAGTACTTGAGAAATATGGGCAATACCTTCGTCTCCGCGCCGACCGTTATGCCGGTGGCACCTCTGGCATACCGCTCGGCCTTGTTCGTTTTGTTGCTGAAATCAGGGTAAAAAACCATGCGCGAGACGGTATAAGGCCAGCGGGGATTGACCCCGCCGCCAAAATATCCCAACCACTTGCCGTAATCAGTCCATGAATACTTGAACGTCACAGTTCGTTCGGGCGGCTCCTGGAAAAACAGTGGGTTTCCGACGGCGTGATTGGTGCCCATGTTTGGCCCTGTGTCGGGCACTAGGCGGATCGCCTCGCTGAAGTGTTCCCAGGCTTGCAAAGCTTGGTCTTTCCCCGCCGCTCCGAAGGTGCGGACAGCGATGGCGCCTAAAAGATCGTCCAGCGGCGGCTCGCCGCTCCAGCAGGACCAAGCCCGCAGCTCAGTCATGAAACTCGGGCTGTAGCCACTGCTCCAGCTCTCGAGCGTGCCGCTCACCCCATACTTCTCCAACGCCTTGTAGCGAGCGTGCCACTGATAAGGGAAGGGAAGATAGGGGCTGGTGCCGTACTGCCAACTGGCGAATGTGTCGACCTTACAATAAACGTTCATGCCCCGCTGGCGCAATTCCCCGATCTGCGCGTGAGTCACCTCCGCAGGGCCGACCTGGGATAGTGAGTAATCTTGCAGGTGGCTTTGCAGGCCGTCGATCTCAAAACTTTTTCCATTTTCCCAGGTGAGCATGGGGATGGTGTCAGCGGGAAGCTGCCTGACAAAATAACGCTTCATGTCAACATTCTTCGGGCTGAAGTTAATGTTGTATTCCCAGGGGAGAACCTCAATGGCGGGGTTTACGCGGTGGCACTCCTCGGACACGATACCGACTGCCTTACCCCAGTTCCGCGCCCAGTCCTGCATGTACTCTTTACCCGTGCCGCCGCCGCGCCATTTCTTGTACCAGAACCCTTCTGTCAGTAGAATGTACCCTTGAATGTCAGGAAACTCTTTCACGGTGTCGCGGACCAGCTCCCGCAGTCCCGCTTCACTTTCCGGGGTCCCCATGTACTGGTAGATGATCGGAGTGTAGACTTTGATCCCAAACCGCGCGGCGCGGTTGATCAAGTCCCGTATCTGAGCGGGATCTTGTTTGCGCACTCTAAATAACAGACGCGCGTAAAATTCCGTCGATGTCTCGGCCGTGGTGCGATCTCCGGTCGGGTTAGCGTAAACCGAGGCGAAGACGGCATCAAACCCATCGTGGGACAAATGCGAGAGCAAGCGATCCGGCCATTCCATCCAGCCCATCCAGGAATGAACCATGCGCACATTGTAGAGACTGTGCCGGACTATATTAAGATCTTTGGACAAAAAGGGCGCTTCGCGCAGATTCATGCGAGCCTCTAGATTGTAGAGCCCGTACATAGCGCCCCGCTCGTCGTAGCCGCACACTGTCACCCGCTCCGGCGTTGCAATGATCTCATAATCTTTCGGCCCCTTCAGCTTTGTCCCGCACCCAGGCAGCTGGTCGCGCGTTCCAACGACGATGTTACGCTGCCTGCTTTGCCAGCCCGCCAGCGACTTAGGGTTTTCGATCCGCACACGAACTCCCATCGACGTGTTCAGATAATCCTGAAAGTCATGCGCCGCGGTCTTTAGAACCTCTGAACAGCTCGGGTTCCAAGTGAGTGTCCAGCCCTGCGTGGGCAGCGAGAATTCATTGTCCCCTGGCTGGGCCTCAGTATCCCGCCTTGCCGTTATATGCACCGGACTCGCGGAGAGCCGTTTATGGTAGGCGTAGGATTCCTCCCGCGGGAGCGTCCGCTCCACCTCTCGAGCAAAAGCCTCGGTGGACACACCTCCGCTACTATATAAACAGGGTATAACACTCTTGCAGGAGACATTTGGCGAAACAGTGGCACCGACTAATCCAGCCGATGTACTGACCATGAATGCTCTTCGTGAAAGTCTATTTTTGGACATTATCTTCTCCTTAATACAGGTGCGTGTTCACTAAAAACTTCATCCGCAAGCAGGATGCTTGCACTACTTCATTATCACTTTCAATTCAATTACATTTAAAGGCAGTTAGTTGACTTTGGTATTGTACCAAACCAAAATAATCATGGCAATGCGGCACTTTCAAAGTTGGGAAATTCAATCAGGTTGCTGGAACCGCAGAGATCGTTGTGCGGGGATTCTTCATCGTATGCGGATAGAAAACACTGATAAACCTTATCCGGCAATTCGGCCCAGACGCTGGTTTTGTCAAACTGAGCCGGAACACTTTTCCATACTCGCTTATGGGTCGTCTTTTCTTGTGCGTCTTCGGTATAGCAGAGTATTGCACGGGTAATCCCTCTGCCTTGGGCCAGGATGTCGGCGCGGATCTTTTTTTCATTGGTCTGCGCTTGGCCGAGTTTCGGCAGGCCAGCCCCGTCTTTTAGAAAATATTCCGCCATCCGGAAACAGGATGGGAAGGTGAATCCAATATGTGAGTGCGGCAGGTGTATTATCAAAGATTTATTCTCTAGGTTTGCGCACTCATCAAAGCCCGCCTGCAGTGAAGCCGGGGTCACATTCTGATCATTGGTGCTTGTCACCCAACACAGCGGCACCTTGCCCGCATGGTGAAAACGACCGTTGATAAAGCTTTTACTGTTCCTGACAACATCCCCGCAATAGATTTCGATGCCGCCTTTGAATCTTGGGTCGACCGCGGCCACCATGGCACCATACCAGCTGCCCCAGGACAGGCCAACAAAAGCGGTTTTCTCCGCATTCACGTTTTCCAGTGAACGCAACAGGGAGTGTGCCAGCACCATATTGGCAACATTTACTGTATGAATGGATCGTTTGCCACCTTCAAGAGGAGCGCGCTCGAGGTTGGTCTCGGTCATTTTAACAGATTTTATCAGCGGTCTTTGATTATACCAATCCAGTGCCATAACCGCATAACCCTGGTCTAGCCAAAGTTTTATATATTGCGGGTAGGCTGTTCCACCACCACCATGAATCAACAGAATCCCGGGGAAGCCCCCGCGCGGCGCAGGAGTGTCAGGATAACCGACGTAAGCAAAAAACTCCGCCGGTTTTCCTTCGACTTCCGCACCTGTTACCAGAAGATCACGCAGGCCTGCGCATTTGCTGTCAGCGAAAGGGGAGTCCCGGAACATCGGCACCTTAAACAACTCGCTAGAATCCCAATATTTTTCCGGTGCTTCTCGAAACTCCGCTTCCGCCACCAAACCCCCACTGCACCATGTCTGTAGAATAACGCACCCTGTCAGCACAGTTTTTTTCAAGATTGACAGCAAACCAGTCGGAGTGCGCAGGATGGAAACACCTCTGGTAGTCAATATAAGTCGATTTGCAAAATTTAAATGCATGATATGGTGCTCCATAATTACGGCCTTTGGGAGTTAAAGGGCAGCGATTCTGCGTCGCACGGCGGGCAGTTGTTTCTTAAGTGTCTCCCGCAGGATGTCCAGCTTCTGCTGTAATGAGTACGGCGTGTAGACATAGTCGCACTCGAACTGGAAGCCAAGGCGTGAATCCCGAGTGGCGGCGAGCAGGGAAAACTCCGTGCGGTCGATCTCGTCACGCAAGATATTTTTCATTCGGTCAAGGATTCCTTCCGCTTTCAGCGAGTTCTGTTCTGTGACAAGTTTCAGACGGAGGTCTTCGAATTCAAGGATCGCGTGGTTGCTTAGCAGCATCCGCTGAATCTGTTCGGCCACGATGACTTCGCGCAGCGCGGCAGCGCGCTTGGTGGCCGGACTACGCAGAGCAGCTGCCCGGTATAGCTCTAATCCCTCGCCCAGCTGATCGGCAGCGAGCCGAAGGTGTTTCAGGAACACGGGCAGAACCCTCACGTCTCCGGTTGCCTCTATCCCGGAAACGCTCCGGGCATAAAGCTCCGCCTTGTTTGTCCGATTTGTGAAGTCGGGATAGAAAACCAAGCGGGAAAGGGTAAGTGGCCAATAGGGATTGAGCTTTCCGCCCAAATATCCCATCCACTTGTCGTGATCTGTCCACGAGTTCTTGAACGTGGCGGTGCGAATGGGCGGCTCCTGCAAGAACAGCGGATTGCTGACAGCATTACTGGTTCCCATCGTCGGGCCGGTGTCCGGCACCAGGCGGATCGCCTCGCTGAAGTGCTTCCAGGCTTTCAAGGCCAGGTCTCTTCCATCCGCGCCGAAGGTGCGGGAGGCGATGGCGCCTAAAAGATCGTCCAGCGGAGGCTCGTTGCTCCAGCAGGACCAGGCCCGCAGCTCAGTCATGAAACTCGGGCTATAGCCGCTGCTCCAACTCTCAAGTGTGCCGCTCACCCCGTATTTCTCAAGCGCCTTGTACCGTGCGTGCCACTGGTAAGGAAAGGGATGGTAGGGTGCGGTCTGCAACTGCGCTCCACAGAGGAAGGTGTCTGCGTTGGTATAAACTTTCATGCCTCGTTGCCGGGCTTCCTTGATTTGGGCTTGGGTTACTTCCGCTGGCCCGACCTGACTTATCGAGTAGTCGCGTAAAAATCCTTGCAGACCGTCCATCTCGAAACTCTTCCCGTTTTCCCATGTGAGCAGTGGAATTGTGTCAAGAGGAAGCTGCCGGATAAAGTAGCGCTTCATCTCAACGTTCTGCGGGCGAAAATCGATGTTGTATTCCCAAGGGAGAACCTCGATGGCGGGATTCACGCGGTGGCACTCCTCGGACACGATGCCGACCGCCTTGCTCCAATTTTGCGCCCAGTCCTGCAGGTAAGCTTTACTCGCGCCGTGACCGCCGCCCCATTTCTTGTACCAGAACCCTTCTGTCAACAGGATATAACCCTGGATATCAGGGAACTCTTTCACGGTGTCGCGGACCAGCTTCCGCAGTCCGGCTTCACTTTCCGGGGTCCCCATGTACTGGTAGATGATCGGAGTGTAGACCTTGATCCCAAACCGCGCGGCGCGGTTGATCAAGTCCCGTATCCGGGCGGGATCTTGATGACGTATTCTGAACATTAGGCGCGCGTAAAATTCTGTCGATGTCTCGGCTGTGGTGCGATCTCCGGTCGGGTTGGCGTAAACCGAGGCGAAGATACCGTCAAATCCGTCATGAGACAAATGCGAGAGCAAACGGTCCGGCCACTCCATCCAGCCCATCCAGGACTGAACCATACGCACACTGTAGAGGCTGCGCCGGATTGTATTAAGATCTTTGGGCAGGAAAGGCGCCTCGCGCAGGTTCATCCGGGCCTCCAGGTTATAGAGCCCGTACATAGCGCCCCGCTCGTCGTAGCCGCACACTGTCACCCGCTCCGGCGTCGCAGTGATCTCGTAATCTTTCGGTCCCTTCAGTTTTGTCCCGCACCCAGGCAGCTGGTCGCGCGTTCCAACGACGATGTTACGTTGCCTGCTTTGCCAGCCCTCCAACGACTTAGGGTTTTCGATCTGCACACGAACTCCCATCGACGTGTTCAGATAATCCTGAAAGTCATGCGCAGCGGTCTTTAGAACCTCTGAACAGCTCGGGTTCCAAGTGAGTGTCCAGCCCTGCGTGGGCAGCGAGAATTCATTGTCCCCTGGCTGGGCCTCAGTATCCCGCCTTGCCGTTATATGCACCGGACTCTCGGAGAGTCGTTTATGGTAGGCGTAGGATTCCTCCCGCGGGAGCGTCCGCTCCACCTCTCGAGCAAAAGCCTCGGTGGACACACCTCCGCTACTATATAAACAAGGCATAACACTCTTGCAGGAGACATTTGGCGAAACAGTGGCACCGACTAATCCAGCCGATGCGCTGACCATGAATGCTCTTCGTGAAAGTTTATCCTTTGACATTGTTTTCCCTATAACTCGGCCATTTTGTCACAGTTTCATGTCTGTAACTCGGGGTCGGGGTCGGTATCGGTATCGGAATCGAAGGGCGAAAAAGATCGACTTGGCGACTTCACGACTGCACGACTTCAGATTTCTATGCTGCCGAACTTCGAGTTACCCCAGTGTTTTTTCGCGGTACACCCACTAGGCGGGCTGAATTCAGCACTCCAGAATTCTGACTTCTGAATTCAGCACTCCCCAATCACGCGTAGGTAATTTTACGCTTGACTGGATCGTAGAGCGTCTTGCGTCCTCTCTCGTAGGATTTCATGGCCATGATGACAGCTACCGCGTGCTGGTATCCAGCGTCGATGGAGGCGTTGGGCGTTTCACCGCTGCGCATGCACTGGAGCCAGTTGAGATAGTGATCTGGATGCTCTGTGGGAGTGACTTCGTTTTTGCCGCGAATGGAACCGTCTCGCCGAGGGGCACCTTCACAGTCATAAGTCGGTTTACTCCAGCTACTGAAGTCGAGCGAACCCTTGTCGCCGTAGATTTTCCGGATGCGGCCCGCGCTGTTGGCGAGGTTGTTGGACGAACTGACAAGGAAATCTCCCGGATAAACCCAAGTGGCCTGGATACTGGTTGGGTTGGTAAAGTTGTGCTCGTCCTTCCAGGTTGGACTGCTGGTACCAAGACAGACGCAAGATGTCGGAAAAGTCGCGCCAGTGATGAAATGGACGAGATCGATATAGTGGGCGCCGAGGTTAGGGATCGGCCCGCGTGAGAACTCGTAGTGACCATACCACCCTGAGTAGATGTCAGAGCGGAAGGGGCGCCTGGGTAGGCCGTGCAGAAACTCCTTCCAATCCACGTCCTCTTCCTTGACAGTGTCTTTAAGGTAGCCATACCAGTAAGGTCTTTCCGAGTTACGGCACTCCTCGACGCGGGAGAGATTACCGAAAATACCTGTACGGAAGAGGTCTCGCGCGCCGACCATTGAAGGCAGGCTGCGGACCTGGGTGCCGATCTGAACGACCGTGCCCGCCGCTTTAACAGCATCGACTGCGCGGATGAGATCTGGAAGTTCAACAGCCAAAGGCTTTTCACAATAAGCGTGCATGCCCGCCTTTGCCGCGGCTTCGAGATGTGTTGTGTGATGAACGTCGCAAGAAGCGATGGTGACAGCATCTATTTCTTTGAGTTCCAGCAGTTGGCGGTAGGAGACAAACTGTTTCGCGTCCCGTCCAAACCACTCTTTGACCATGTCGTTGGCCTGCTCGCGGGCCAGCCGCCATGGGTCAGCAATGGCCACGACCTCAAAGTTAGTTTCTTTAACGTGCTTGTAAAGCCCTTTCATGTGCGCGTTGCGTCCGCGGTCTCCGCTACCGATGACACCGATGCGGATGCGGTCGTTGGCGCCGACCGAACGACGCCGGGTGGCGGCTGAGACTGAAAAAGGTGCCGCATATACGGCCGCGGTACTACCGGCAATCTTTAAAAGATTGCGACGGGTTGTTTTACTAGTCATAATCCTCCCTAAGTGTTGCGGATATAATTATCCGCGCTTTTATTATTTATTACTCTCTATCGTGTGGCTCAAACCTGATGACATGCCATCATGATGCGCGTTTGACAATTCGGCCACTTACTTAATTAATTCACAGGTGCGATCAGTATGCGGCCAACCGGCGCAATGCGGTCGCAATGTCTTTGACGCGCTGATCACCGGCCTCGCGCTCAACTGCCAGCGCGCCTTTGAAACCGCACTCAGCCAGCGTATTCAGGAACGCAAAGGTATTGACCTGACCGTCGCCCCACGGCACTTCGTTGCCCCATGTGCCGGGCTCGATCGTGCGGATCGCGTCCTTGATATGTATGTGACGCACCCACGGCGCCAAACGGCGGAAAGCCGAGATCGGCTCATCCTTGTTATAAAGGATCAGATTTGCCGGATCGAAGTTGAGAAACACATTCGGATGGTTGAGCGTCTCAACAAAACGCTGCAACTCTTCGGCGGTCTCCTGTCCTGTCTCCATCAGCAATGTCACGCCTGCCTCACCTGCGCGATCACCGAGATAGCGCACACGATCATAGAATTTCTTAGCATAGGCTTCTTCCGTATGGTCAAGGAACCCCACATGCATCGCGATCTGATCTGAGCCAAGTTCGGCGGTGATTTTTGCCGCCTTGGCGAATGCCTCGCCACTGGCGGGCCAGTGCGCGTCAGGGGCAATACCGCCAGTCACCTTGATGGCATCGAGCGTACTGTAATCCTCGAAATCGTAATTCATCATGCCAGCCGTAATCGTCCAGTTCTGGCGCTTTACCGCTTCCAGATAGGCATCGCCGTTCGGGCCGAGCGCGGGCGCGATCGCCAAATTGATGTGTTCGACTCCCCATGCCGACATGACCGAACCGATCTCATCGATATCTTTTCTGAACGACCAGCTGCACACGCCGACCGGCCACTTATTGCCACAGATCTGCATAATGTTTTCTCCTTTATTTTATCGTTTTGTTAACTAAGCTTCACAGGTTTCTTTGTCTTTGCGGATTTCTTTTCCGCATCCACGATTCTCACTGAATCGCGCGATTGCCGAGGCGTGGTCACGCACTCGCGATCCTTGCCGTTGAGTACGTCCAGAAACCACTTGATCTGGTATTCGTAACCCTCCCCTTCGGCCAGCTTCGGAGCAAAAGGTTCGCCCTTATCTGGATAAACGCACAGCGGCATCTCACGACGTCCATCGAGCACCACATTGGCTCTTTCAAATGTTACAAAATAACTGGCGTCAAAGGCCAATGATTTTGTCATCACCCAGCTTCCTTCAGCGGTCACAGCCGCGCCGCCCACATCATAAAGCGTGGAGATATACTGCATCGTGCCGTCTTCTGCGTAAGCCGCTGTGCTCATCACCGATTTGGGCATACCGAAAAGGTGGTTCACCATATCCGTATCGTGAATATGCAGATCAAGAGCCATACCGCCGCTCTTGCTCTCGTCACCGAACCAGCCTTTACCTTTTTGCCAGCCCGGAGGCGCACTGAAACGACGGAACGAAGCCGCAATCACCTTCCCATACTTTTTGCTGTCCACCAGTTTCTTGAGATACACATACGCAGGCCAGAAACGCAGACAGTGCGCGACCATCAGCTTAGTGCCAGCCGGCGCTTTTTCAGCGGCTTTCAGCATCTTGTCGCAATCCGCCGCGTTCAGCGCCATGGGCTTTTCGCACAGCACGCTCACCCCTGCCGCTAACGCCTTGCTTGTAAGAGCAACGTGCAAAGGTGTTGGCAATGTCAGGGAGATCACGTCGGGCTTAGCCTCAGCCAGCATCTTGTCAAAATCATCATAGATCACGGCATCTCCAAAATCAGTTGCCGCATCTGCTCCCGCGATATTTCCGCTTGCGATCGGCGACGTGAACTGCGACATGTCTTTATCGCACAGCGCAACAATTTTGGCGCCCTTCATCTTCTTCCAGTTGCCGTAGTGCATCCGTCCCATGAAACCAAAGCCGACAATCGCAACCCGTTTCACTGCATTTTTCTTCTGTGCCATAGCTATTCTCCTTATTACCCCTATCCTTAAAACAAATTAAAGCACTTAGTATCTTACTTATCGGCGGGATTGTCAACGCTATAGAGTCAAAAACCATCTGTTGTTGAACCGGTTTTCGGAATAACAAAAGAAGTGATGGGTTTCCGCAGGTTTCTAACAAGAAAACGTTTAAGCGTGAACAACAAACGGATGCTTTGTGAGGTTTGTTGTCCAGCCTTTCCGTCTCCGGCGTAGCTGCGAAGCACGAAGACGGAAGGCTGTTCCAAAGCGGGTTATTGAGAAGTTACGATTTTCACAATTAAAACTATTGAACTTTGATGATCTTGTAGAAAGCTTTGGCGCGGTAGTTGCGCGGCACAAGCACCTCGGTTTTATTTCCAGGCGCGGCGTTAAAGGGCTGATTACTAAGCAGCTCTGAAAAACCGTGCTCGGTCGGGTGCTGGACGTATTCCACCACCCAGGGCGCGCCCAGAGTCTCGCAGACCATGACCTGATAAGACATATCTGATTCCGTATTGAATACGAGCTTAATCTTTTTCGGTGTCAGCGTCATGGCCTCCACGACTATTTGCGTTTGTGCAACCTGAATCAGGCCCGACTCAAAGATGTGGCCGGATTCGTCCACAATTTTGAAATCATAACTCGAGCCAGGTGTGAGCCCAAAGGTCTCCACAGTATAAGTGTTGGGGCCAAAGCCGACAATCTGGTCAGCTGGGACTGTCGCGACCAATATCCACTCTCCGTCGATCTTGGCATAGACCTCGATCGGATGGTTGCCACTCTCATTGACAGTAGCGATCTCGATCATCACGCGGCCATCAGCCGCAGTGTAGAGCCGCACATCGAGTTGCGTTGAGAGCGGATGCACGCTGTAGCCAAAGTTAAGCGGCTCGCCCGGAGTTGTCGATAGAACGCCGCTGCCTGAGGTAACTGTATATTCGATCACAGCGATCTCACCCGCACCCGCGACCGCGCGGTTACGCATCGGGTCACTTGAAACAGGTATTCCCACCAGAGTGGCAGCCGAATGAACCGCGTGAAGCGTGATAACGCCTGCGGGAACCTCGGCGAAGTAATAATAGCCCTCTGAGTTGGTATTGGTTGCGGCAACTGTGACACCATCAACTATCAGACTGATCAGAGCGTTGGTGATCGCGATATCTCCTGAGTTGCGAATTTGGTCGTCATTTTTATCCAAGAACAGATAGCCAAAGATCTTTGCAGGCAGATCAGGGAGATTACCATCAAAGGGATAGTTCTCAAATGCGCCAGCTGAGTGCACTAAATTACCGCAAGTCGCAAAACGCCCCTTATGGCCGGCATTCAGTGACACAGTAGTCGTGCTGCTGGAATTTCCGACTAAAACGGCTCCTGGTAAGCCAGATAGCGCCGCAAGTTGCACTGTCACTGCATCCGGAAAATTCCAAAGCAGGCGTGAGTTTATATAGCTGTCAAACTCGGAGTTGACAGCAAAACTTGACGGTGAGATCGAACACGCATCTGATGCGCCCGCTTTGTTCACATTAATCAAGATTGTATCCCCAGGTTCAAAACCACTGAATTCAATAGTAGAGCTGGATACAACGTCTTGATCAAGGTTAAAGACCCAAAGTTTAGGGTTGCCGCTAATGCCATCAGCAGTGATATACAGGTGCTGGGCATCTTTACTAATTGATCCGCCCGGGGTTGAAGCGAGCGAGCCCCAGTAGGCGCTTTTCTGTTGAAGATCCGCTATCAGCAGATCAGCGCTGGCATTATCAACACCCCCTACTAAAGGCGGAAAAGCACCCCACCATCCAAAAGTAATATTAGGTGAGCACGTGTTTTCGAAACGTACGCGGTAACCAACTTCAACGGCTCCCACGTTGAAACTCCCGCTGCCAAGCAGGTCATTACCAACAATAAGCACCTCTGAATCATCAGGCGGACGCGCATTTGGGTCAGTAACGCCTCCCAACGCGTAGTTCCCCGAAAGGTTCATATTATTGCGGACAAAAATACGACCACTAGCCCTTGCAGCGCCTGTATTAACAGTGAAGTCGCCACCAACAATTACACTCCATGCGCTATCATAACCTGTGCCACCAGGGGTATATCCACTTAGCATCTCTCCGAGATCTTCGGCCCTTACACTCTGAGTCAAAAAAATCAACAGAAAGACACATACTAACTTTAAAAACTTTATACTTTTCATAAGACCTCCATTTGCCCGGATGTACTCTCTGTACAGCGGACATGTCAAATCGATTTTACTGGGTTTCCTAAACAACAGAATATAGAATACATAATTAAGGTAATCAAAAATTCATAAATTTTGGCATCCGGAGAAGAAAAATTAATTGTTCTTTGCAAAAAGTATCTGTGTCAAAAGGTTATCTGCCGAACGTTTATAAGAGTTTTATGTAGTATTCGCTCTGCCATAGTCGCCGCTATCGTCAACTGAAGGCGCGGCTGATCTTCTGATCGGATGGGGACACGGGGATTTCGCCCCGTGTCCCTTCCACACCACCGGACATGCGGTTTTCCGCATCCGGCGGTTGAACCCGGCAGAGGTCAAACATTTGCCTCCGCGAAGTCCCACGGTATAATAAACCCGTATCGTAACTACTCAGGTACCCGCATAGCGGGCATCTGAGGGAATTGGCTACAGCTAATTCCAATTGTCATAATGTTAGCACCCCCCCCGGAAAAACACAATAGCAAAATTTATTTTTTTTAGACTGATCTCGGTTGGACTGTTTGTTGTATCCTTAGCGCCATGACAACGGTTATGGTTTTACAAGGGCGCGAGATGAGTGAAGCGGATATTGAAATGATCCGCGCACTGATAGCTGCGCAGCCAGCAAAGGGCCGAACACCGCTCAGCCAGGAACTATGCCGCCTCTGGAACTGGCGTAACGCGCGTGGTCAACTCAAGGACATGGCATGCCGCACTTTGTTACTGAAATTGGAGCGGGCGGGCCACATCCAGCTGCCGCCACGAATACGTCCGTCAACAAACGGCTTGCGCAATCGCGGCCTACCTGTCGCACCACCAGTGTACGAGACGGTTCGCGGCACGTTGCGTGATCTGCGTCCGTTGAGCGCAAGTGTCATCGAACCGGGCTCGAACGACGCACGGCTATTTAATAGTCTGCTAGCCCATGAGCATTACCTCGGACACCGCAACACAGTCGGCGAGAATCTCCGTTACCTCGTACGCGATCATCAAGGCCGCGCAGTCGCTTGTGCCTTATTCGGCGCGGCGGCATGGAAGTGTGCTGATCGCGACACCTTCCTGGGTTGGGATCGCACTACACGCGAACGCAACCTGCAACACCTGACCAACAACATGCGCTTTCTCATTCCGTCCTGGATACAAGTTCCTCATCTGGCCAGTCATGTGCTGGGGATTATTGTTCAACGGATTTGCGCCGATTGGCAAGCGAAGTATGGGCATCCCGTCCATGTGTTGGAGACTTTCGTTGATCGGTCGCGCTTTCAGGGAACCAGTGCCCGGCCCGAAACGGCGGGGTCGCCGCAAACAAAGCAAAGCCCGCAATCTGCTTGACCGCTTCCGCGACTACTCCGACGGCATCCTCACCTTTATGCGCGACTTCGCGATCCCATTTGACAACAACCAGTCAGAGCGTGATCTGCGGATGATGAAACTACGGCAAAAGATATCCGGTACATTCCGCAGTTTCCAGTCGTTCGTAAACTTCTGCCGTATTTGCAGCTATGTCTCCACCGCCCGCAAAAACAAGGTCAGCACACTTGATGCGTTGCAGCGTGTGTTCCTCGGCAGTCCATTCATTCCAGATATCAACACTTCGTAACCCTCGCCCCACAAGCCAGGCTCGAGCGTACCACCAATCACTCTCAGGTTTTCTTTATGTAGTAACGATTCGACCGTTACCGTTTCCGTGTTTTCTCCATTGTGCATCTTCTTACACCATATTGCGCCGATTTAGGAACTAGGTCATCACGAGTAAGGCTCCCCCGGCATCCACCGGCTTTGCCGTCCCCGCACTAAGATATATTAGCCGCAATGGCTATACCCTTGTCTGTCGATGTCCCAATCGTTCCAATAACCGAGCGTTTCGGTTGATTTCACTCTCTTGGTTCTTCAGCCCTTCGCTCCTTTTCCCTTTCAGGAACTATCTTCACTACTACGGCCTCTGCTGACTCCCCGCCTTCTCTCAAAGGTGGGGCCTCCCCAGGTAAGGTGCATGAACTTTCGACCCGTGCCGCCAGACTCTACAGTGTACGTCTTTCGGTGACTGTTGGATTTCGTGCTCCCTAGCGCACTCATCGCCCGTATCCTGCCTCAATCTGTTCGTGTTCCTGCGGTCGTGTCTTTGCTACAGACTTCTTTCAGCTCACTCCCTTGCGGTTGCGGCCTTGTCTTTCACTGCGCTTGCTGTCACTGCTTTGCGATCATTTCCTTTCAAATGATAAGTTCATGCCCATGCTGGGCACACTAGGTCCGGTTTCCAACCGGACATGTCTGATTGGAAACCGGACCTGCGTTTTTACGCAACCTGATCCTTCGCGTAACATCCGCAGTCGTCCGTATAGTGAACGACTTCCATGTTTCGCGCCTTATCTCGCACCTTGTCAAGCGAGACTAAGTGCGAGACTAAGTTCACACCTGAGTTGCGCCGCAAGGCCGTTCGCTGGCGCGGCCACGGCTAGCCGCCCTACAGCTGCGGCTCGTATTGCACCCAATTCGCATGCGGTTTTCGTTTCCGCGCCAACGGCGCAAATTTTAATTGCTATTCTCTCAACTCCTGTCGCAAAAACCAAGAAGTCCGGATAAACGTTCTGGTTCTATTGGTAACAGCGGCGTTAGTTTAATGGGAGCGCCGACATCCTCGTCGGCTTTGTACTCGGGTTACCTTCGTCTCGCCAAACGCGCAGCGTTTGTTACTAAAGCAACAGGCTTCTAACCACTAACTTTTCAGTGAGCACGAAGAGTTCTCGCACATCACACAAACTCATTCGGTTGCGGCGGTTAGCTGCTTTAGAACGAACTACTGAGCTTGAATGATCTTAAAGAAGGCTTTCTTGCGATCATTACGCGGCACACGCACCTTGGTTTTATCACCAAGCGCAGTGAAGGGCTGATTACTCAGCTCTGAAAAGCCGTTTTCAATCGGATACTGAACAGATTCCACCGACCAGGATGCGCCGAGAACTTCACATCCCATGACCTGATAGACCAGGCCGCTCTCCGTGTTGAATGCAACTGATATCATCTCAGGTGTCAACGTCGCGACTTCGGAAATCAAGAGATTCGCAGGCGGACTAGGTGGATTAGGCAGGCCAGGCAGATCTCCGTCAAAAGGATAGTTGTTAAATACGCGTCCTCCAGGACCGCCAGACGGTACGTGTACTAAATTACCACAAGTGACAAAACGCCCATTATGAGTTGGCATCGACACAATGGTCGTACTGCTTGGGTTCGCGATTAAAACAGCACCTGGCAAAGCAGACAACCCCGCAAGTTCCACTGTGACCGCATCTGGAAAATTCCAAAGTAAGCGTGAGTTAATAAAGGTGGAGAACTCGGGATTGACAACAAAACCTGACGGTGAAAGCGAAGAGATATCTGCCGCTCCCGCCTTATTCACATTGATCAAGATTGTATCGCCGGGTTCAAAACCTATAAACTCAACATTAACCGAAGGCACAACGTCGTAACCAAGGTTAAATATCCAGAGTTTAGGATTGCCGTTAATACCGTCAGCTGTGATATACACATGCCAGGGATCACTACTGAGTGATCCACCAGGGGTTGAACTGAGCGAGCCCCAATATGTACTTTTTTGTTGCAGGTCTGCTAGCAGCAGATCTGCGCGGGCATTATCAACACCTCCTTGTATAGCCGGAAGGCTGCCCCACCATCCAAAAGCAATACCAGGTGCGATCGTGTTTTCAACGCGAGCGCGATACCCAAAGTCGCCTAAGTTGAACACCCCGCTGCCAAGCACGTTATTGCCAACTACGAGCACCTCTGAGCCATCAGGCGGACGCGTCACTGAACCACCGCCAGCTCCCACCGCATAGGAAAAAGAAGTCGCAAGTGTCAGATTATTACGGACAAAAACGCGACCTTCCGCCCTAACAGCACCTGGGTTAAGAGTTAAATCGCCACCAACAAATACACTCCAGGAGCTATCATAAGTTGTGCCACCTGGGGTATATCCACTTAAAATTTCTCCGAGACCTTCGGCACTAACAGCCTGAATCAGAAAAATCGCAAAGCAGGAATATGCTAGTTGTAAAAAATTTACACTTTTCATAATACCGCCGTTTGCTTGACTGTACTCTCTTATTTTGTCTAATATTTTTTTCATTGTAATCTCCTTAGTTTATGGGTTAGTCATTCGCCCTCGGCTTTTACTGCTTACCGAAGACCTGATGCCCCCAACGAAAGATATGATACTACAGAAGTATCATATAGTGCAACAACTATTTATTTTTATTTTTGAGGGCAGAATCACAACACTATTAACTCCAAAAGCCACAAGTTGACAGCTGTTTTTAATGCTACTTTAAGTGCTGCCACTCAATTACTTATGAAAATATTGTCCAAACTTCTTGTTTTTTACGACAGGAGTTGAGAAAATAATTCGATTACGCCGAGTTATATGATTTCGCTTTGCGGAATAGCATTGCAGGAGTTTAGGTTTTTAGGCTGTAGGCGTTTAGGGCATTGCCCGCGTAATGAAACGAGTACACAATGCGTTATGAAAAACAAAGAGCTGTGAAAAGCTTTGGAGAAAAGACACAACAGGCGCTCTCCGCCAGCACCATTGCGATTGTCGGCTGCGGCGCGCTCGGCTCACTGCAATCCATGCTTCTCTCCCGTATGGGGGTCGGCGCGTTGCGCATAGCAGATGGCGACCGGGTCACCCTTAGCAACATCCACCGTCAGCTGCTGTTTTCTGAAAAAGATGTTGTTGAGAATCAGTTCAAGGTGAATGCGGCGCGCAGGGAGCTGGCCAGATGTAACAGTGAAGTCGGGGTCACAACCATGGCAAAATTTATCACCCCGGAAAATATCCAAGAGTTTATTCGCGGTGCTGCAGTGGTGCTGGATGCGACCGATGATATTCAAACTCGCTATCTGATTAACGACAGTTGCCTGCAAGCGGGCATTCCATGGATCTATACCGGTGTGGCGGGCACAGGCGGGCTGATCATGACCGTGCTGCCGGGAGAGGGTGCCTGTCTGCGCTGTCTTTATCCAGAGCCTCCTGAGCATGGAAGCTCAGCCAACTGCCTGACCTGCGGCATACTGCCCACAACCGTGGCCATGGCAGTTCCGCTGCAGATCACGCAGGCATTAAAAATACTGACAGGCGAAGCGGAGGCGGGTACTCTGATCCAATTCGACACCATTGAACCGCAACTCCGAAAACTAAAGGTTCACGCTCTATCGGGCTGCCTCTGCTCTGTGAAGTCACGCCCTGAAGGTCGCTGAAAGAGGCGCAGATCAAAGATCGGCACCACCGCAATTAGATGATCGAAGATATCGGACTGGATCTTCTCGTAGTAGACCCAGCGCTTATCCGCTGAGAAACAATAGATCTCAACAGGCAGACCGTGCTCAGTGGGCTCAAGCTGACGCACCATTAAGGTCAGCTCCTTACTGATCATCGGATGGTTGCGCAGATAGGCCTCCGTGTAAGCGCGCAGCACACCCAGATTGGTCATGCGCCGGCCATTGGCCAGGGATTGCAGATCAACCTTGCGTTCCTCATTGTACTTTAAAATCTCTTGCTGTTTGTCAGCGATGTACTCCGCAATATACTGCACTTTGCTGAAGCGCTGCAACATCTCCTCTGTACAGAACCGGACTGAATTCAGATCAATTTTAAAGGCGCGTTTGATACGTCGTCCGCCAGAGTCGGACATATAGCGCCAGTTTTTAAAGGAGTCGCTGATCAGAGCATAGGTGGGGATGGTGGTCACTGTGTTATCCCAGTTCTTGACCTTGACCGTGGTCAGGCCCAGATCAATAACATCCCCGTCGGCCTGATATTTCGGCATCTCAATCCAGTCACCGATCTGAATCATGTTGTTCCGAGTCAACTGAATACCCGCGACCAGCCCCAGAATCGGATCTTTAAAAATCAGCATCAGGACCGCTGTCAAAGCCCCCATGCCGCTGAGAATATAAACCGGACTCTTGTCAGCGAAGATCGCTATGACCATTATAATTCCAACCAGATAGGAGAGCACCTTGGCGACTTGGATAAAGCTTTTGATGGGAAAAGATTGCGCGATCTTCCAATGAGAATAGAGATCCAGCACAAAATCCAGCGCGGCATCTATCACATTCACACCAATCACAATAATGATGATCGCGGCGAGATTGACAATCAGATTGAGCAATGCCGGGGAACCTATTAAAAACGCGGAGCTAAGAAGGTAAAAGGTGATCACTGGCGCGGCGGTCACCAGTTTATCCAGTACCCGCCATTTAACTAGCAGATCATCCCATTGCATCTCTGTTTTTTTGATGAGCTGCTTGATCCAGACGAGTATCAACCGCTTGAAAATCAGGTTGACCAGCCAACTGCAGAGTGTCACCAGCGTAAGTATCGCGCTTACCGCGATCAGCAATGCCCAATCCTCTAAGATCCCTTGCCGCATCAAAAATGAAGTTGCAATACCTAATAAATCAATCAATTTTTTTCTCCTTGCCTATAACTTTATCACTTGGTGTAGTTTCATCTCTATAACTCGGTGTCGGGGTCACTATCGAAATCGGTATCGAAAAGCGCATAGAATCGGTCCCGATCCCGATTCCGATCCCAATGCAGCTAACCTTCGAGTTATCTCATAGTTTTTCCGCGGCGCAGCCGCGCGGCTGGCTGACTTCTGAATTCTGAATTCTGCTGCTCCGCAACGCGGAGCCACTTGATGTGAGCGGAGTCTCAGATCAGGCCTAGTCGCTTAAGCGACCAGAAAAAAATTAATTGTTCTTTGCAAAAAGTTGTCTATCACACGTTTATCGGGGTTTAGTGTATCGTAAACCGGAGGCGAAGCCGACCTCCGCACCCTGCGCGGACCTAGGCCCTTACCAAAGAACAAACATGGTTGTTGATCCTTGAAAACATGTTGTCGGTGGGCCAATCCTAATCCCAATCCTCGTCTCTTTCGGTTTGTCCTGATCACTGCTGCTTGATTAGGATTATGATTAAGATTGTGATTAGAAACCCTAAACGCCTACAGCCTAAAAACCTAAACTCCTGCAATGCTATTCCGCATAGCGGAATCATATAATTCGGCATAGCCGAATTATTCTTAGCACCTACACCCTCCTAGCTCCGTAAATTATTAAGCAGTATATCACGAAGGTTAAAAGAGTCAATTGCATATTTACGATTTGCATATTTACGATTGCATATTTACGATCTTAACGCAGCTCACTCATCACTGCGGCGGCGAGGGTGTTTTCCAATAACCGCCCAGTTAAAGGCAGCATCACAAAGAAAACCGAGAATTTTTTAAAGAGCTGCACCTCATTGGCGGATAGCGGCAATGAATCAACCAGAACAATCGGTGCCCGCTTGGTGGCAGCCGCGTCGCGGAAGTAAAAGATCAACTCCTGGACATCAACACCTCTCATACGACGATCAATGATCAGAACAGCTGGCCGCTCGTCCCGGAAAAGCTCAACCACTCCGGCCCCGCCGCTTTTACAGATCAACTTATAACCGGCGTCACAAACTCTTTTTTTCAAGGAAGCGACCAGAACACTGTCGTCCGATAAAAAAACTGTCATCGGCGCATCCGCCATCGGTAAGCGCACACTGACCTCTGTGCCGCAAGAGGTTCCAGGCACGGGGCTGGCAAAATTCAGTGTGCCACCGTGCATCTCAATCAGTTCACGTGAGATAGCCAGCCCCAAACCACTTCCACTCACATGTTCACCGATCCTAAAATAGCGCTGTGAAAGCTTCGGCAGCAAATCAGCGGGAATCCCCATGCCCGTGTCACTCACTTTGATCAAAGCCATCTTTCTGTTCCTAGGGTCAACTGCAAGCAGGATATCGATACTGCCGTCCTCAGGCGTGAACTTAACCGCGTTCCCCACCAGATTCATGATCACCCGCTGCATCTTCTGGTTGTCACAAGAGGTGAAGATTTCACGCCTGTCAAAATCAAAGCTCAGTTTGATGCGCTTGGCATCCGCCTGTACTCGCAAGGTCTCGGCACCGCAGCCTATCACCGACCGCAACGGAACAACCCTGCGGGCCAAAACAAGTTTTCCACTCTCGATCTGGCTTAAATCTAAGATGTCATTAACCGTTGTCTGCAGCCGGTTGCAATCGGCTTGCAGCCTTTCGAGATAGTGCAGAACTTTTTCTGACACCGGACCAACCACCCCCCGTAGCATATTGTTGACAGCGTAGATCATGGAGGTTAAGGGGGTGCGCAGCTCATGGGAGACGTTGGAGACAAACGCCATCCGCGCGCGGTCATGCGCCTGCAGGCGTTCAACCGCATTCTCAAGCTCCTGCTGCGCCTGGTGGCGAATTGAAACATCCCTGACAAAGAAACACAGCTGCCCATCCTGATCCATATCCAGCCGGTTGACCACAATCTCAGCGGCAAAGGAGGTATTGTCCGCCCGCTTGCAAAAGCCCTCGACTAAGGTAAACTTTTTATTATCCAAGTTGCTTTTAAAGATCTCAATCAGTTCATCGGTTACACCGGAGATCAGCGCGAGCATGTTCATACCGACCAGTTCAAGGATATCAAACTGAAAAAAAGTGGAGGCTCTGGCATTGCCAGTCAGGATAAACCCCTCAAGATCCGTGATCAGAACCGCATCATACAACCCTTCAAACAACCGAAAAAGAGGCGAGCCCTGCGGGATATTTGTCTGGCGCCAAGTGTACACATCCGGCACCGCAGTACGCGTGCGCGCCTTTACACCAGAGCTATCTGGCAGTTCGGATGGATCAATATCAATCCGCATAGTCATGTCCGGGCGCTGCTTGTTATCTTTCATATGGTCTCTTTTATTCGTATCCCACCAGATGCGGGAGTTTAGCCCCTTGCCTAAAACCTCAGCGCCGCGCAACGCTGATGGCGTAAACACGCAGCGCGCCGCAACGCTTGAGTGCTTTAGCGCACTCGCTCAGAGTCGCGCCGGTTGTCATTACATCATCAACCAGAAGGATTGTCCGCCCCCTGATCCACTCTGGCCTTACAACCGAGAAAGCCCCCGAAATGTTCTTCTTCCGCTGCGTTGCATTGTAGTGCGTCTGCGTATCGGTGTGCCGGATTCGCTGCAACGAACGGCCATCCACACCTCTTTCGATACGCCGAGCTAGCTCACGCGCCAGCACCAATGACTGGTTGTAGGAGCGCTCTCTGAACCTAGTTTTGAAAAGCGGAACAGGCACCACCACGTCAATGGCTTGATAGTCAAACTGAGCTGTGAGCGCGCCTTGAATCAAATCTGTCAAGTCGGCGGTCTGCCACAATGCGTCCTTGTATTTGAACGCATGCAGCATATCGCGCACCACTCCACTGAATCTCGCAGCCGAACGCGCGCGGTCAAACGCAGGTTTGCGTTTGCGGCAGTATCCACACACAAAAGCTCCCGCCGCACTCCCGGTCAGCGGATTGCCGCACAGTTCACAGAGGTTGGAGTGCAACAGCTCGATCTGGCTGAAACAGCTCCAGCAAAGGTGGCGCCCCATACGATCACACGAGCGGCCGCAGCCACAACACTCCCGCGGATAAACCGCATCGCATAACAGATGCCCTGTAAAACTCAGGAGTTTCATAGCGATCAAGCCTCCGGTGTAGAAGTTCTAGACCCTTGCTATAACTTCGAATGGTTGAAGGGGTTCTCCATGCGTTTTTTTCTCTTTGTCGTAAACTTTGTCGCGAACTTTGTCGATCCTTCTCGCTCATTTGTTTGCGACAAAGTTTGCCTGCAACTCGGATAGGGCGTTCCTTACAGCTTGCGTAGCACTGTAGCCGCGGGCCGTGGCCGCGGGGGGCGCGTTTATGGAGAGCCACCTGGCAGCTTGCGGCGTGCATTGCACTACACTGTCGCTTTGTCGGCGCGTTCACGGCCCGCGCCCTACAGCTTCGACCTGCTAATCACTCAGCAGACACGTTCCTTTCGGCTGCGACTTGCCTACACCTCGGCTACTTGGTCAAGTTACCCCATCGTTTTTCGCAGCGCAGCTACTCTACATCCCACAACCGAGCGGGATAAACTCCCTGCTCCACCAATGCCGCAACTGCGGCGACCACCTGCGGACGGTCCTCGCGATAGGTGATGCCAAACCAGGAACTCTCGGTTGGCAGAACCATCACCTCAGCCCGGCGCCCCTGAACCATCGTGTCCACAACAAAAGGAATGTACCACTCGGCTTTGAGATTGCCACTGTGTTTGTCAAGAAAGGCGGGAAATACAGCTTCCAGTTCGTCCATAAACTCGGACGTAAACCCCCAGAGATTCAAGGAAACCCGCTCGGCACCGGTATAGACCACCCGATGGTCAGGATCAGAGCGATCTTCCACATCGTTCCCAACACGCACGAGTTTTGTCTTCTCGGTCACTGCAAGCAGGCGGCCGGAGTCGTCCACCGTGCAAACTCCTCGTGCAACGCTGCCATTCTCCGAAAGGGTCTGATCCATGCGAAAACCGACCAACGCAAAGCGCGCGATCTGAGAAGCCGCCGGTTGCTTTAAAAAGCCCGACAGTTGTTGAAAAGAGTCCTGCCCGTAAAAATCATCGGCATTGATGGCGGCAAAAGGCCCATCGATTAAATCCCGCGCGGCACGCAAAGCGTGCGCAGTGCCCCAGGGTTTTTCGCGCCCGACTGGAAGCGTGTAGCCAGCTGGAAGGTCATCCAATGACTGAAACGCATAATCAACCTTCACAACGCCCGCATACTTGGAGCCCACCGCTGACCGGAAATCCTCCTCAAAATCGCGTCTGATTACAAAAACAACCCGGTCAAAGCCAGTGCGCAAAGCATCATACACCGAGTAATCCATGATGGTTTCGCCAGACGGCCCCACGGGATCGCACTGTTTTAAACCGCCGTAGCGGCTACCCATTCCAGCCGCCAGAACAACTAATGTTAAACTCATATTAAAATTCTTTTCTTTTCGTATGTTTAGAGAATTTCGTGGTCTCAAGGATGCAGCCAAGCCCGAAAAGGGTCAAATCCTCGTCAATAGTCAGCTCCATATCCATCCCGCGCAACGCCCAAGCCGCATAACCTCCGGTGGCGACCAGCCTAAAGTCCACCTGCATTGCGTGGCGCAGGTGCGTCACAATTTCGCGTACGATTCCACGGTATCCGACCTCAGCGCCAATGCGCATTGCCTCCTCGGTGCTGCGTCCCACTGCCGGACACTCCATGCCTCTGAGTTCCACGCGCGGCAAAAGCGCGGTGCGCTCACAGAGATAGTCGGTCATTAAGGGAAGTCCGGGTGTGATCACGCCTCCCACATAACGCGCGTCAGGCATAATCACATCAAATGTCAAAGCTGTTCCAAAATCCGCCACCACCAGTGGTGCGCCGTAGCGCGCGACACCGCCGCAGGCATCCGCCAGACGATCCGCACCAATTTTATCGGGTTCGGGGTAATCAATGGTTATGTTCATCGGCAGAGAGGCGTTGACCCGCAGTGCGTCAACACCAAAGTCCCGCAGCACTAGATCACACCAGCGCTGGTTCACTGAAGGCACCACTGAGCCAAGAACGGCAGCGTCAACCCCGCCCCCTGCAATCTGACGCAGAGCCTCAATACAGAGTTGCGGACTGGCTCGGATCCCCCCCTTGATATGCGCCGATGTTGTCACACGCCCATCATGGTACAGGCCGACACTGGTTGAGGTGTTGCCAACATCTATGGCCAGAGCACGCATACTAATCAACACTCCAATCCAGTGCCAGATCCACCGCGCGGGCTGAATGAGTTAAACAGCCCAGCGAGATGGCATCCACGCCAGTCTCTGCCACAGCATGAGCCCGATCAATCGTAATCCCGCCCGAAGCTTCCGTACGGCTGACATTGCGGCAGAGCGCGACACATTCACACATCATTTCACAACTCATGTTATCCAACATAATCCACTCTGGCGCGGCTCGCAGAGCACTGCGGCACTCAGCTAGACTCTCGACCTCGATCTCCACCATCAAGCCGGGAAAGGCCTGGCGGGCGGCAGCCACCGCGAGATCCAGCCGATCCGGGTCGCCTTGCTCCCAGAGTTGGCGATGGTTGTCCTTAACCAGCACACGGTCATACAAGCCAAAGCGATGGTTCGCGCCGCCGCCGCAAAGAACCGCGTATTTTTCAAAGGCCCTTAGATTCGGTGTTGTTTTGCGTGTGTCCAAAATCAAAGTGCCGAATGGACGCACTGCATCGACAAACTGGCGGGTCAGGGTCGCAATGCCGCACATCCGCTGCATAAAGTTCAAAGCCGTGCGTTCAGCGGTCAGGATCGAGGCAGCCTTGCCGCGAATACTAATTAATGTAGTGCCAGCGGCGACCTTCGCTCCATCCGGCACCAGCACTGTGGCGGTCAAGGCAGGGTCAACCAGTTCAAGCACCTTGCATGCAACCCTGCCACCTGCCACAACACAAGCCTCGCGCGCCAAAATTTCGCCGGTGGCTATGATCGCCGGGTTGACCAGCGCCAGCGTGGTCACATCACCGCTGCCGATGTCCTCACACAGCGCGGCCTCTACCACCGCTACTGCCACAGGTTCTTGCATGATATCGTTTAGTGTCATAATTCCTCATATTTTAACATAAAGTCCAGTAGCGTCCAACAGGATACTTAGCCATGCTGAATTGTAATATGAAATGCGACAACACATTGGACAAAAAAATGTCCCATGCGACAACACCCCTCAACAAAAATCCTTCAAAAAAATTGAAGAAAGGAAAAGCCACATGGAACAGCTGAATATTAGCACAAGCCGAAAAGTTGTTTATCGAACGTTTATAGGCGTTTAGTGTGGTAGTCGCTCTACTTGTCGGGCATAGTTCCGCTTGCGGGACGACGCCTGATGAGCGACACATGCCGCTCATAGAGCGGCTTCGGCCGACGATGCTGTGCGACCCGCCTTCCAGTCGTTCGGCGTGGCAAGCGATGTTGGTGGACGATTGGGACCATACGGGAAATCGTCAACCAGCATCGTCGCCGCTATCGTAAACCGGAGGCGCGGCTGGCCAGCCTGCGTAACCTGATCATTCGCATACCACCCGCAGTCGCCCGCATAGCGAAAGAGACGAGGATGCAGGTGGTTTAAAAGCTCTTGTTTGAGGCGCTGCCTGAAGAGGTCTCACCCTCCACCGCATCATAGGAGCGCAGGATATCGCTGCGAGTATATTGCTGAAAAAGCACACGACTGTCGGAGGGGTAGTATGGCAGCACATCAGAGTAACCAGGCACCACCACCTCAACTACCGGAAATCCGATCTCAGTGTCTGTAAAGTCAATCACATAGCAATCCTTACCCAGTTGCTCGAAAATCTCCTTGGCCCGGGCGATATCCTGCAGGCAGTCGTCAAAATTCTCACCTTTATGAAAAGACACGATTGGACCCTCTTTCAGAAACTCCGCGTGAATCTGCGGCACAAAGCCGAACATAAAGGCGGAGAGATAATTGTCCCCATCAACTGGAATGCACTTAAGCGCCCGCAGGTCATACTTCAGCACCCGCTCCTGATCCGCCTGGCTGCCGTCAATAAACTCGTCGCGCATCCGGCCCTGAGCATACTCCGTAAACACCCGGATCAGCGCGTCTTCCAGATTAAAACCGGCGCCAACCTTGAAGAAATGGTGAAACTGATACTCCTGCGGGATATTCGGATCCCAAAAATAAGCGCCCACACAAGGCATCACACCGCCGAAAGTCAGATCTTTGAGATAAATCTCAATCCCCTTGCTTTTGATAAACTCGATCTGCTCTCGGATCACAGGATGATCGATGGTACTCTGATCAATCGTCGGCATAACAAGCCTCTGCTTCAGCACAGTGATGTGTACTCTGCGTTCAAAGACCTCGTCGATCGCGTGTACAATCGCCTCTTCGCGCCGGTTGCCGGCCGCCATGCCGCTGGGGCCGCTGATCCGCCGCGCAAATTCAATCGGGATCTTGGCCGTTTTGCCAGTCATCAGCGAAAACCCATCCACCCAGAACATGGCGACATCCGATTGCTTGATGCTGTCCAACACCTCTGGCGCCAGCGCGACATGCGGGATCATCGCTTCAATTCCAATTGCATCGGGAATAGTACTCTGATGGCCGACCGTATAACCCTGCAGCTCTGCGTGCGTCCTGTCGCCCACCCACTCCGCGCACTCCGCCAGTGCTCCGGCCTTGGCCTGCAACGCGGTGATGCCCTTGCCCATGGAGCGGAATTCCAGCGCGTCAATATACAGTGCCGACCAGTAAAGCCGCTCAGAAACCTGGGTCTCGAACAGCCGGTAATCATGGCGGGCGCCGATCACCGCCTCCAACCGCTGAACAGTCTCTTCCAGCGGCACACAGCGTCCAAACTCCAGCTTTTTGCAACTCTCTAATCTCATAAAAAACAGACCTTCCTTATATTATTATTGTTCGTATAATTCCCCAAAACCTAGGCTTATCCTGTCGCGCCGCGGGCATTCCTGGTTAGTTAAATCAATAATTTCGTTGAGTATGATAACCTAACATTCCTACGCTTGCAATCCTGAAACGCAACTGGTATTATTGCGATACTTTTTTGGGAACGTGGTGGAATTGGCAGACACGCAGGATTTAGGTTCCTGTTCCGCAAGGAATGAGGGTTCGATTCCCTCCGTTCCCACCAATCAGCATAAGTCTATATAAATCAATGAGTTAAGAGTGTTTTTTGAGCCTTGCTTTTCGCGAGTTACCACCAAACTTACCACAAGGTTTATTTAATCCTGTATTGTTTTATGTAGTTTTGTCTATATTTTTGACATTCTTTCAGGGGTTGTTTTCGGTCTTTTGATTGAACGTTTACGCTTCCGGCGCGGGTGAATGTATGCTTTAACCTGCAAGGCCTTAAAACGCTTATAAATGGCTCTATCCCTGCAACAATTAACGCCGCGTTGCTCCGAGTGCCGATCTCTGCGCTAATCGTTGCCGCTGGGCTGCGCTGGTCGCTCTGCTGGTTCCGGCCCGGGTCTTTATACGCGTCACCCTCGCAAGGGCTTAAATCGCTTTAAAATGGCCTTTTTGACCATCCTGCTTTAAAGCAAAAAAACGGCATCGCCTTATGTAAGACAATGCCGCGTTTTATTGTGATCTGGACTTAGCCGTATATCGTCCGGTCGATACTCTTCTTAGAAGGCTTGTTAGTAACGACCCATGGGGCGTTGTGCTTGCAATTAACGCCCTCCACGCCCTCATTTTTTTGTGCTGTCTCAATCGTCTTCACTGTTTCTAACGATTTCACTGTCTCCAGTGCCTTGGCTTCGAGAGCTTTAATGTGCTCATCAATTTGAGCGAGTCGAGTCTGTATGAGCTCGGCTTCGATCTGCTGTAACCGCTCCGTGTCATCCATTTGATACCTCCGTAGCTTCAATTGAAAACGGGTTGGGCATTTTCTTGTAGTCAGCAACCGCCGCGGTGATATCCTTTTCGCATTTCGCGATTGCTTTCTCAACCGATTTCTGATCTTCGGTACTCTTTTGCAATCGTTGTTTCAATAAGTCTCCCTCATCAACCAGCCCTGCGCTACTTATGCTTACGTTATCACGATTGCCACATGTACCGATCTTATCAACCTTTCGTTGTTGGCTCTCTACGATTTGCTCATTGTCATGCTTGATTTGGAGTAGCTGCTTGTATGTCCGTTCAAGCTCGTGGATAGCGTCGCCGGCCTTCCTTCGGGTTAAGATCTGGTTTACTATCTTGGGCGCTTTGTCAGCAGGAAGCTCGTTACACTCTATCTGGTCGGCTATCTCGGTATAGGCCTGCTGAGCGTCATAAAGCTCCTTAGCTGCCAGTTCGCTAGTTCTGGCGGCCTGGTTTCGCTGGTCGCTGATAAGCTTGAATTTGTCAGCTATGACTTGAAACGCTGCTTTCGCGCTGATTGCGTCCTGCTTCAATTTTTGAACATCATAGACCTCCAGCTTACTTAGCTCGGCTCGTGCATGACTTATAAACGCTTCGACCTTCTCGACCTCTGTCGGAGTGAGTCCGCCGGCGATTGCTACACTTGCAATCTTTTCGGCTGGTTTGTCTTGCCATAAGAGATTACTAACTTCCTCGATTGCGCTTGTTTTTTTCGCTTGCATTACGGCTGCGATTGATTTTTGTTCTTTCATTTGGTATTACCTTTTCTGTTTTGTTGTTTTGTTGCGTTAAATTCCGGTCACTCGACCGGGTTTAAAAATGATTTTTCCTAGCTGCTCGAAAATATGCGCCCGTATAGTACAGCTCGGTAGCAACCGCTCTAACCTGGTCGCGATATTTCCACGTCAAATACCGAGCGTGTGCATGGACCCTTTTAAATCTGCGTGTCCAGTCCTTGGGATCTCCTGGGCTGAATTTAATACAGTGCGCCGCAACCAATTCAACGTCTGTTACTATTTTGCTGCTTGTGAATGAGTCTCTTAGCTTTGCCGCACTCGGTATGCCGCCCTTCTCAATCTCGATTTGCTGAGCTTTTACAATCTGAGCCTTTTTGGTGTGCGATCTCGGGCGCGGGTAGCGATCAATCAGCCGTTCCCCGTACATCCCTGCCGCAACTCCTACGGCATAGCCATGTTCGGTTAAGTCCCTTGGTGGCTTCGCAACTCCCGAGCGTATGCCCTTATCGAATAGTACTGCCCTTAGCTCCGGCGGGTGCAGTGAAT
>Ga0265294_10001171_pt1 | contig 35629 bp, 29 predicted proteins | sample MunlanPumphouse3_FD_192504 | JGI IMG/M metagenome (GOLD analysis project Ga0265294, IMG submission 192504) | Groundwater microbial communities from a municipal landfill in Southern Ontario, Canada - Pumphouse #3 | ecosystem: Environmental > Aquatic > Deep subsurface > Groundwater | place...
TTTTACCATTCTCATATAATCTAACCTGTAAATTGAAAAAAGGGGATAAAGTTGAACTATAATTCCATCTCAGGTTAGTATATTGAATGGTAAAAATACGATTGGGTGCTGTGCCTGAAACTAGATACTCACAGCTACCTGCTGCCAGGCTGCAGTCATCCCAAAGAGGGGCTAGAACGGGGACAATGGTAGTAGAAGTTAAGTTGTTGGTAAGGTTACTACCAGTCTGAGAAGTACCTAAACCAATCCAGCCATTAGATGAAATCTTAACCTCATTGTAGATATAATCCCCATAAGGGAAGGTAAAGCCAATGGGAATTGCCGCTGAGATTGCATCATCAGACGAGATATTCGCATTGGTTCCCACGATAGCAGTGTAGGTTCCGCTGGTAGCATTGAAGGTATAATACTCATCAATGCCTGCGAAAGCTACACACATGGTGATTATCATCACCAGAAGTAATGATAGTCGTTTCATAGTTTAACTCCTTTTGTACATTTATGTTCTTTTATTTGATCACTTTCAACCGGCTGTAGTATGATCTTTGTATATCTTTTTACAACCAGTATCCTGTAATTTTTTATGCACTGAAATCGGTTTATCAAACACACTATGAAAACAGAATTAACAACTAACTATAACTAATATATCCCATATGAGTTTTCTGTCAAGAGATAAATTTATTATCTATGTTTGTTCTTCTTATCATAACGAACCAATTAAATATTTGAGTTTAATCGTCAAGATTTTATTATATATTTATATATCTTTAAATTTTTCCATTAAAATACGACCACAATTTTCACAATAATTTATTTTGTTTCGCTGTTGGATTTCTATTCTAACTTGAGGGCGGATAACGAATCCACAAGCACCACAGGCACCGTTGCGAGCATAAGTTACGGCACAGTTATTTTTATGTTTTAGAAGCTTAGCATATTGTTTCACTACAGCTTGTGGAAGGGTCTGAGCAAGTTTAATTCTTTCTACTCTAAGATTCTCAATTTCGCTATCCAGGGAAGCTATCTTTTTTCTTAGTTCATCTTCTCTTTCCTGCTGGATTTTCTTTGCTTCCTCAAGTATATTTTCGGCTTTGTCCATATTTTTCTTACATTCTGATTCTTCTTCCATCAATTCCAGTTCCTGACTTTCCAATTCGGAAATCTTTTCTTTTAAATAGGCAATTTCGCTGTTGAGAGCTTTGTATTCTTTATTAGTTTTGATATCTGCAAGTTGTTGAGAATATTTCTTTATGTTATCCTGATATTGTTTAATATCCAGCTCCAAACTTCTCAGCATTTTGGTTATTTCTTCCTGTTCGTTTTTAATATTATTTATATTTGTCTGTGCCTGTTCCACATTAGCCAGGATGTCATTTAACTCTTTAGGTAATTCATTTTGTAGCTGCCTTAGGGCACCGATCTCATCATCTAATTTCTGCATCCGGGCTAAGGTGCGTAATTGTTCTTCCATATATTTACTCCTTAAATTGAAGACTTATATCCAAAGAATGATAAGAATGAGTGAGGGCACCGCTGGAAATAAAGGGAACACCTGTTTGGGCTATTTCTCTGATATTTTCCAGAGTTATTCCTCCTGAAACTTCAAGATCCACTTTAGAACCAAAGCGTTTAACACAATTTTTAATTTTTGGGATGGACATATTATCCAGAAGTATGCGATCAACACCAGCTCTAACAGCTTCTTCCAATTCCTTAATATTAGAGACCTCAACCTCAATTTTGTAGGTGATATTTTTTTCTTTTACTCTTTTAACTGCTTCGGTGATACTTCCGCAGGCTTTAATATGATTATCTTTAAGTAAAATCATATCGTAAAGACCAAATCTATGATTATATCCACCACCTACACGAACAGCATATTTTTCCATAGAACGTAACAAGGGTGTAGTTTTTCGTGTATCTAAAAGCCTGGCTGAAGTTCCTTCCAGTTTATCAACCATAGCTTTGGTCATAGTGGCTATTCCACTTAAACGCTGTAGGAAATTAAGAGCAGTTCTTTCGCCTTTTAAGATACTGGTAGGATTGCCTTCCACTCTTAATATTTCATCTCCTCTTTTAACTGTATCTCCATCGCGTTTATACATAGTAATCTTCAAATTTTTATCTATGATGCAAAAAACTTCTTTAGCAATTTCTAATCCTGCGACTATTCCAGGAGCTTTAGCTATCATAAAAGCTTTTTCGGGGATAGGTTCTAAATCTAAATAATCAGTAGTTATATCACCTGTGCCTAAATCTTCTTCCAGTGCCAGATTAATAATTTCATTCCAGGTCATATTCCCTCCATAAATAAAAAAAGCATCTGCTCTGGTGCAAATGCTTAATATCTATCTGGTTATCTTCATTTATATAGCTTGATTGCTCTTTTCGGATACTCATTTCTTTCACTCTTTCATTCATACTTTTTACTTTAGTTTTTAACTTGCTTATTTTGTCAAGCAGAACTTAACTTCTATATATCAAAATTATTGATTATGAAACTCCAATTTTCTCTTGACTTTTAGAACTATTTTATATTATAGTAGCAGAAAAATAGGTGAAACAAATGAAAAAGATATTATTTATAGTTATAGTTTCCATTTCTTTATTAATGTTATTTGCCTGCAGCGTGGATAATAGTAAATCTCTGTTAGAATATGGTTATCTGCGTCTGGATGGGAGTATGGTCAATAGAGAGGCTTATATTGATGGACAAATTGTAGGTATTGATCCAGAATATGATGCTAATACCATTCCTTTGAGAGTTGGAACACATCATCTGGAAATCAGATCTAAAAATAGGATATTACTGGAAGATAATATTATAATTGAGCCTGATAAAGTTACGCGAGTGACCGTTCCGTGAGCTGATTAATTTTCTTTAAGCTATACAATTATTTATTAAGATTGACATATTTTTTCCAAAAGAAACAAAAACCGTTGCCTTATAATGACAACGGTTCTTAATAAACCAGATTGAACTCTAACGAGCGTTGTGTTGATAACGATTACGATTATATCTGGCTTTTTTTGCCTTGCGGCATTCAGGACAACGCTGAGGTTCATTAACTAAACCTTTTTCTTGATAGAATTCCTGTTCACCTTCTGTAAACACAAATTCTTGCTGGCAGTCCTTGCAGATTAAAGTCTTGTCAGGCATTTTTTTACTCCTTTGTATTCGGGACATCTTACATTCAAATTGAGGAGCTCCCGATACAAAGGAACAGGCTCAAGGAATGTTAAATCCCTATCTAATTTCTTATTTTTATAAACCAACAATTTGTCAATAATTTTTTTATGCCTTTTCCTATCTCGTTAATAAACTTTATTTTATTAGCTTCAGGGGAAATTATTTTACTCAGATATCATCACCTTTCGGAACCCAATAGAAATTATTAACATCTTTATCTATCAGATTATATTGACATTTAACTGAGGTCAATTTAATAAGTTTTTCCCAAGGAGGTAAATTGTAAATGAATTGTATTTTTTGTCATATCAGTCCAGAAAAATATTTAGTGGAAAATGAATATTTCTTTGCAATTCGGGATATTCATCCTATTACCAAAGGGCATAGCCTGATAATATCTCGGCGACATACCTGCGATTTTTTCTCACTTCAGACGGAAGAAATAACCGATTTATTGGAGATTTGCAAGGCATTGCGTAATCTTTTAGAGGAAGAATTGCACCCAGAAGCTTACAATTTATTGATGAATTGTGGATCTGCGGCTCATCAAAGTATTTTTCACTTCCACTTGCATTTTATACCTCGTTATCACAAAGATGGCTTATCTTTAAGAACTATAAATGCCAAATTGCGGTTCATTTCCTTTTAGTTCTGGTAAATAGGTTTAGTTTGCACTGGGTTACAAAGAAACTTGGAGTTATTGAATGATTTCGTAGGATTACTTTTAATAATAGTTTATTTAAAGGCAGCAATATAATAACAGAATAGATAAAGATTTTAATCCTTAAAGTTATGTAAAAACTAAATACTTCTTGATCAAGGGTTAATTAGTTAGGTCTTAATTAATGTTTGATAACAGGAAAGAATTAAGGAAGAAATGAGATAGAGAAAAATGTTTTATCAATTACAAAAAATGAATAAGATACGAGAGAGGTTTGACGACAAAAAGGACAAAATGGGTTGTAATGATAAATACGGCAGGTAATTATATTAATATAAGAAGTTTCACTTTGGCAAGGAAAGTAAAATTATGAATCTATAAAAGGTTTTAAATGACTCTATCTAGCACGGGGAGCATCTCAGCTAAAAATTCTTCATAACAATTTTCAATTATTGCCTGACGAGCCATTCCCATTAGTTCATTGTAGAAATAGAGACTGTGAATAGTGGTTAAACGCATACCCAGGATTTCATTCATTGTTATTAAGTGGCGAATATATGCACGACTGAAATGTTTGCAAGTGTAACATCCGCATTGATTGTCAATTGGTTGAAAATCATCCTTATAGCGTGCAGATTTGATAATCATTTTTCCATAGCGAGTGAAAATACTTCCTTTACGGGCATTTCGGGTGGGCATCACACAGTCAAACATATCTATTCCGTTAGCAATATTTAATAATAGATCCGTAGGCGTTCCAACTCCCATTAAATAACGAGGTTTATCTGAAGGAAGTACATCGTTTAAAAAATTAGTGATACGAAACATATCTGTTTTTTCTTCACCTACAGCTAACCCACCTATAGCATAGCCAGGAAAATCCATCTCAATTAAAGTCTTAGCTGCTTTTTCTCGCAAATCTTCATAGATTCCTCCCTGAACAATACCAAAGAGAGCTTGATGCATATAATTATGAAAGGCTGTTTTTCCCCTTTCTGCCCATTTTAAAGTGCGTTGCAGGGATTTTTCCACATATTCACGGGTAGCTGGATAAGGAGCACATTCGTCAAAACTCATAATAATATCTGCACCAAGAGCTTCTTGAATAGCGATAACACTTTCAGGTGTAAAAAAATGCGTGCTTCCATCAATATGAGATTGGAATTTCACTCCTTCATTGGTGATTTTTCTAAGACCAGCCAAACTCATCACCTGAAATCCACCACTATCAGTTAGAATGGGATTATTCCAGGCGATAAATTTATGCAAACCTCCAGCTTGTTGGATAAGTTCATAGCCCGGACGCATATAAAGATGGTAGGTATTTCCGAGAATTATTTGGGTATGACACTTTTCCAGTTCCTCAGGACTCATAGCTTTCACCGTACCAAGTGTTCCTACCGGCATAAAAACCGGTGTCTTAATCTTGCCATGACTAGTGGTAATTGTTCCTGCTCTTGCTTTATTAGAAACTTTTTCTAACTGGAATTTGAACAACTTTTCCTACTTATTCATAAAGCGTAAAACTTCACTTGATATATCAGAATAGAAGGCTAAGATCATCAGAAAGATTAAGATGAAGAAACCTATGGTTTGCAGTATGGATTGGATGTTTTGTGGGACAGGTTTTCGTATGATTCCTTCAATTAAAGCGAAAAGAATTAATCCACCGTCCAAAACGGGAATAGGAAGCAGATTCATAATAGCCAGCATAAGACTGATACTGCCGAAGAAAAAGAGTAGACTGCTAAATCCTTTTTTTCCGAAAGATTGACTCATACTGGCAATCATAACTGGGCCTCCGACAGATTTGGTCAATTCTTGCGGTTTTTGTACTAATTTTCCTAGTGCTTGGTAGTTTAGAACTATAAAATTAACAGTATTGACTGCTCCCAATTGAATAGCTTCCAAAGGCTTATAATGTCGTTCGTATTTTACCGGTTGATATTGAATGATTCCAATAGCCTTATTTCCACCTGTACTGATACTAGTTGATAAAGGTAGAACTTTGTTAAATTTCTGTCCATTTCGTTCAATTGTTAACAGCACTTCATCTTTTTCGGAATTAATGATAATATCTCTCATTTCATACCAGTTGGAAACAGGAATGGAATCAATAGCTACAATACGATCACCCGTTTGCAATTTTGAATGATAAGCAGGAGTTTTTGGCACTACTTCTCCAATGCGAGTATCGGCATAAGGATATAGACTTTTTGCCAGGGAATCTACTTCAGAAGAGAAGATTTGCAGTGTCTGCTGGGTACCTTCACGACTGACAAGCACCGTGTTTATAGGATTAGAAAGTAATTCCTGCAAAAATTCAGTGTAACCGCGGATATTTTTCCCATTCACACTGATGATACTATCTCCGGGAGCAAAAACCTGAGCCCATTTTCCTTCTGCTTTATAAATTACTGGAAGCTGATCTTCAATATATACCGGCATCATAAAAGACCAGATAAAAATTATAAGGGTTAAAATAATGTTAGCTAAAGGACCACAGAATCCAATGATAGCTTTTTGCCACCAGGGTTTGCGGGAAAAGGCATCCTCATCGGCTATTCCTTGTTCATCTGGATTTTCTCCCTTCATTTTAACATAGCCACCAAGAGGAATCCATCCTATACGCCATAGTACATTATGACTGGTAAACTGAGTAATAGGTTTGCCAAAACCGATAGAGAATTGCTCAATTCCAACACCGAAAGCTTTAGCCATCAGGAAATGACCCAGTTCATGGACAAAGATCATTAACCCGAAAGCAAGAATAGTTAAGATTAGAGTCATAAGATTATCTTATGATTTAGAATTTTGTGTAATATAGCAAGATAATTAGAAGTAAGAACAAACAGAGAAGATACCTATGATTTCTGGGCTAATTTTTTTGCTAAAGTGACTACAATGTAACTGGCAACCTCGTTAGCATAAGTTCCCGATCCGAAACCAGCATCATAACCGAGCTCTATTGCCAGTTCGTGGGAAATTTTTGGTCCACCACATATAAAGAGCATTTTATCTCGTAGCTTTTCCGTTTCTGCTAATTCAATGAGGCGAGTGAGATTATGGATATGGATATTATTTTGCGTCACGACTTGTGAAACCAATACAGCATCGGCATTTTCTTCTCGGGCACGATGCAATAATTCTTCACAAGGAACTTGAGCTCCGAGATTAATGGCGTTAAACCATTTATAACGTTCTAGCCCATAGCGGTGATTATAGCCTTTCATATTCATAATGGCATCAATGCCTACGGTGTGAGCATCACTTTCTATGCAGGCACCTACCACAGTGATCTTGCGACCGATATTCTCCCTAATAAATTCATCCACTTCTTCCATTTCCATAATCGGAGTTTCAACTTTTTTAACTTTAATTTTTGAAGCATCTATGGAACAATGAGTCACAGCATAAGCAATGAAATGAGTAAAGCCCTCGTGAAGGTCTCGCACGCCACAGATTATTATGCCCTCAAACCCCATCTGTTTCAGTAACTGTTTAGCAGCTTCTTTTCCCCAATCATCTGGAGGAACTGGTAAGGTGAAGGAAAGTTGAACTTTTCCATCGCCAGATTTATCGCCATAAGGCAAGATTATATTATGTTTCATAGTCCCAGCTCCTTTTTCATCTTTTCTAGGAAAGGATTAAAGTATTCATAGTCTTTATGAAATACGCCATTTAAGCCTTTTCCACCGTTTTCTGGGCGTTTAATATCGGCAAATTCTCCTTTTTCCAGAGCTCTGAATAGACCTTCTTTTTCCACTCGTTCCAGGAAATCCGTTGCCTCTTTCAGTACTTGATTTGCTCTTTTATTTATGAAACTATCTGGAACTAGAGCGATATTTTCATCCAGGCTTTTTATAGCATTAAAAACATATAGTGCATTTTCAATAGCTAAAGAACGATCAGATAAGTGAGGAGTATGAATTGCCTCTGTCAACATCCCAAGCAATTGAACTCCCTGATGAGTCAGCTTTCCGGCAAAATTGAACATAGCATCCATAAGATAGGTCTTGAAAATATTTCCACTGGCAAATTTTGTTGGAGGCATATATTTAACTGGATAACCAGGGAAAAGTTCTCTGGTCAATAAAGCATGAGCTAGTTCATAAGTAAAGCTATCTTCCAGATCTGGGTCAATCTCAAAAGCATGACCTAATCCCATCTTTTCAGGTTTCACGCCACTTAAAAGGGCAAACTGTTCATTGAGCAATTGAGAAGCAGTAACTGTGTATGCTTTTTCTATGGCATCGGAGGTGGTTAAATAGTTATCTTCTCCCGTCTGAATTTCAATTCCGGCATAGGCATTAATCATTCTGCTGTAGTACTGGTCTAATAAAGTTCGTTTAGGATTGATATCACGGAATAGAATTCCATACATAGCATCATTTAACATATAGTCCAATCGTTCCATTGCACCCATAGCAGCAATTTCTGGCATACAGAGTCCTGATGAATAGTTAGTTAGACCGATATATCTTTTTTCCGAAGCAGCTACTTCATCCAGAGCAGCACGCATAATCCGAAAATTTTCCTGCGTGGCATAAGTACCTCCAAATCCTTCGGTGGTAGCACCATAAGGCACATAATCCAGAAGGGATTGAGCAGTAGAACGAATAACGGCAATAATATCAGCTCCTTCATAAGCGGCGGCTTTTGCCTGCACCACATCTTCGTAAATATTACCGGTAGCAACGATTACATAAATAGCGGGAATTCTTCTTGGTCCATAAGTCTGGAGAAGTTGCTCTCTAGTTTCTCGCTGTTTGGTTATATGTATCAGCATTTTATCAGAAAGTTTATCCAGAACCTGATAAATTTCATTAGGTGAAGACACAGGAGTTTTTGTAAGATCAAGATTACCTATAGCAACCTCTTCAGCAATTTGTTGAGCCGTCATACCCGTGTAAATAATAGCATTTGCTAGAGGAATAGCAGCACCTCTGAGCAAAGCATTTCTTTGCTGTAAATGATCACACACCACATTGGGATAGGGGGTTCCCTCTTCAGTTGCTCCATTAATTCCTAGCAATCTAAGAACCGTGCGTTCTATGGTTACTGAAGAGTATTCCTCAAAGAGCCATTTGAGAGAATCAACAATAGAGGTAGCTGCTTTTCTAGCGCGATGTTGCATTTCTGGGTCAAGTTCCAGTTTGAGCATTGAAAAAATCTCCTATTATCCAATTTTATTATTAGCACTTTTTCTGAAACAACTATTTCCGTCAAGGAGAATGGAATATTTTGAAGACATTAACTTGCTTTTACTTGACGAAAAACACAGTTATTAGAAAGTGTAAAATATATAAATACACAAATGCAGAATTCATTCTATAATTTGAATTATGAACCTAAATAAAAGGGGATAATAAGATGCCATCAACTAAAGATGCAATACAAAAAATGCTGGAAAAAGAGCAAAAAGTTCTACAGCTGGGAGGACCTCAAGCAGTAGAAAAGCAAAAGCAAAAAGGAAAACTAACTGCTCGTGAACGATTGGACTTGTTTTTTGATGCTGGTACCTTTCGGGAACTGGATATGTTCGTACATCATCGCTGTGATAATTTTGGGATGGATAAGGTAGAAATTGCTTCAGATGGTGTAGTTACGGGACATGGTCTGGTCAATGGAAGACCTGTTTTTGCTTTTTCTCAAGATTTCACTTCTCGCGGTGGATCTCTAGGAGAAATGCATGCTGCTAAAATCTGTAAGATTATGGATATGGCTTTGAAAAATGGTTTACCATTGATTGGATTTCAAGATAGTGGTGGAGCCCGCATTCAAGAAGGAGTAGATGCCCTTAAGGGTTATGGTGATATTTTCTTCCGTAATTCTCGTGCCAGTGGCGTTATTCCTCAAATCACCGCTATTATGGGTCCTTGTGCAGGTGGAGCTGTCTATTCTCCATCTATGACTGATTTTGTCTTTATGGTTAAAAACACAAGTTATATGTTTATTACTGGTCCAGATGTTATTAGAGCGGTCACTGGAGAAGATACTACTCAAGAAGAACTTGGTGGTGCTATGACTCATAATACTAAAAGTGGAAATGCACACTTTGCTTGTGAAAACGATGCTGATGCTATAGAGCAGATAAAAATCTTGCTAAGTTATCTACCATCCAATAATATGGAAGAAGCTCCCAGAATTGAATGTAATGATGATCCCTGGCGTCTTTGTCCCGATCTGGATACTATTATTCCTGATAATCCTAAGGAAAGCTATGATATGCATGAGGTTATTAAGACTGTGGTGGATGACGGCATCTTTTTTGAACCACATAAATATTATGCACAAAATATAATAGTCGGTTTTGGCAGATTAAATGGCAGAGTCATTGGAGTGGTAGCAAGTCAACCTATCGTCCTAGCAGGATGTTTGGATATTGATGCTTCCGATAAGGCTACTCGTTTTATTCGTTTTTGCGATGCTTTTAATATACCCCTAGTGACTTTTGTCGATGTTCCAGGCTATTTACCAGGCACTTATCAGGAACATAATGGTATCATAAGGCATGGAGCAAAATTACTCTGGTGTTATTCAGAAGCGACGGTTCCTAAATTAACAATAATCACTCGTAAAGACTATGGTGGGAGCTATATTGCAATGAGTAGTAGACACTTAGGAGCAGATATGGTTTTTGCCTGGCCTACAGCAGAGATTGCTGTTATGGGTGCAGAAGGAGCAGCTAATATCATTTTCCGTAAAGAGATAGAAGCAGCAGAAGATAAAGCAGCTAAAAGAGCAGAAATGATAAAAATCTATGAAGAACAATTCAATAATCCTTATGTAGCTGCTTCTCGTGGTTATATAGATGCAGTTATCCTTCCTTCTGAAACCAGAAAGCGATTAGTTGATGCACTGGAGATTTGTTCTACAAAAAGTGAGAGTCTGCCTCCCAAAAAGCACGGCAATATACCAGTTTAATACATTTCAGGATAAGATATATGACAGATCAGAAAAAAGAAGTTGCTGCCATAGCTGGAGTTCTGGCTTTAATCACTTCAGAAGAAGCAGAATCACCAAAACTTCCTAAAGAAAGAGAATTCTATTTCTGGCAAGCTTATGGCCGTCAAAAAACAATGCTTTATCGTGATTTAACTCAAAGAAGATTAATAAAAAGACATAAATAAGGAGAATCAATGCAGAAACATGGCATCTTGGAATATAGCGAGATGCGCTATGAACCAGACCGCCCGAAAGCGGTAAATCCAATCAAGATTCAGGACCTGACCTTCCGTGATGGACACCAATCCCTTTTTGCTACACGCGTTAGGACAGAAGATTTATTACATGTAGCAGAGCTAATGGATCAGGTGGGCTTTTACTCTATGGAAGTGTGGGGTGGAGCCACCTTTGATGTTATGCATCGCTATTTAGGCGAAGACCCCTGGGAACGTATCAGGGTCTTAAAAAAACATATCACCAAGACTCCATTCTCAATGTTATTACGAGGCCAAAATCTGGTAGGATATCGTAATTATCCCGATGATATTGTGGAAACCTTTGTCCAAAGATGTTGTGATAATGGTATTGATATCTTTAGAGTATTTGATGCTCTAAATGATTTTCGTAATTTCCAGACCGCTGTCAAGGTTATAAAGAAGAATAATAAACACTTTCAGGGTGCGATATGCTTTAGCCTTACTGAACAGAGAATGGGGGGGGAAATATATAATATAGAATACTATGTTTCTAAAGCTAAGCAACTTGAAGATATGGGAGCAGATACCGTCTGTATCAAGGATATGGCAGGACTGATTGCTCCCTACGATGCTTATGACTTGATTTTAGCCTTAAAGGAAAATATCAAAGTTCCCGTTCATTTACATACTCATTTTACTAGTGGAATGGGAGATTTATCCTTATTTAAGGCAATTGAAGCAGGAGTAGATATAATTGATACCTGCGTTGGACCTTATGCCTATAGAACTTCTCATCCGGCGATTGAACCTCTAGTAATTGCTCTTTTAGGAACAAATCGGGATACTGGTTTTGATATTAAACTGCTTAATCAAATCGGAAAGGAAATGGAAATAGACATTCCTAAATATATGCAATATGCAGATACAACCAAATTTAGCATTATTGATACCGATGTTATTATTCATCAAACTCCAGGTGGTATGATTTCCAATCTTATAAATCAACTACGTCAAATGGATGCTTTAGACCGTTTAGAAGATGTTTTCAAAGAGATACCAAAAGTGCGAAAAGATCTGGGTCAGGTTCCTTTAGTTACACCTACCAGCCAGATTGTAGGCATTCAAGCAGTGAATAATACTCTCTTTGATAGTTATGAAGGAGAATATTCTCATATAACAGAAGAAGTTAAAGATCTCTGCTATGGTCTTTATGGCAAGACTCCTATGCCTATTAATCCAAAAGTGCAGAAAAAGGCATTAAAAGGCTATCCGCGTGGTGAAAAGCCTATCACAAGTCGTCCAGGTGACATTTTAGAACCTGGTCTGGAAAAAGCTAAGAAAGAAGCAGAAAGCTTAGCTAAAGATATTGATGATGTCCTGATTGTGGCTCTTTATAATGTAACAGGAAAGAAATTCCTGAAGATTAAATATGGTTTAGAGCCAATGCCTGAAGAAATGAAGCCTATTACTCTGGAAGAAGTAAAACGGCAGCAAGAGCTATGCGAAAAAGCCAAAGCTGGTCTTTTGATTGAACCACCATCTAAAAAACAAGTTACTAAACCGGAAGCATTGAGACAGTTTGATGTATTTGTAGATGATGAATACTTCTTAGTAGAGGTGTCAGAAAAAGGTATGCCTTATATCGTGCCTAGTGCAAAGAACTCTTGTAATCCGCAAACCCAAGCTACTCAACCTTTAAATCATCAACCTGTTCCTCAATCGACAAAGAACAATCCTCAGTCAGCTCCTAATCATTCTCCAGCTCAAACTGCTTCAACAGCGGTGGAAGGTATTCCAGTTACTGCGCCGATGCCAGGAATGCTGGTGCGTTATGAGAAAAAAGTTGGAGATAGGGTAAAAGTAGGAGAGAACTTGCTGGTCCTGGAAGCGATGAAGATGTATAATAATATTCCTAGTCCAGTAGAAGGAACGGTGGTTTCCACACCTTTAAATGCTGGAGACAGTGTTGGGAAAAGTGATGTTCTGATTGTGGTTAAGCCAGATTAATAAGTCGCTAATATACCTTCATTCTATAGAAACATTCTCGGGAGTGAGAGATGCTAGTTAAAAGTATCATAATGGATAAGGACCAGATGGAACGCACTATTCATAGAATGGCGCATGAAATTATAGAACAGAATAGAGGCACAGAGAATATTCGTTTTGTGGGCATTCGAACCAGAGGAGTACCTTTAGCACTGAGACTGGCAGATTATCTTCGTTTGATTGAAGGTAAGGACATTCCAGTTGGAATTTTGGATATAACTCTTTATCGTGATGACCTTTCTAAGATATCTCATCAACCTGTAATTAAGGGTTCAGAGCTGGGTTTTGAGATTGAAGGCTCCTCTATTATTCTAGTGGATGATGTGCTCTACACAGGTAGAACCGTACGGGCTGCTATTGATGCATTGCTGGATTTTGGTAGACCACAACAGATACAACTGGCAGTTCTAATAGATAGGGGTCATCGTGAACTTCCTATCAAAGCTGATTATGTGGGGAAAAATGTTCCCACTTCAAAAGAAGAGATAATTAAAGTCGCCTTTGAAGAAACGGATGGTGAAGACTCTGTTAAAATCGTTGTGGTATAAGTATAGATCTCGTTGGCAAGACTCTCATTCTTTACTCTGTATTGGATTAGATCCTGACCTAACTCAACTTCCAGAATGTGTGCTGAATGAGAAGAATCCCATTTGGGAGTTTAATCGACGGATAATTGATGCTACAGGGAAATATGCTTGTGCTTATAAACCCAATCTCGCTTTCTATTTAAGAGATGGTATTCGCGGATTAGAAGCTTTACAATTGACCGTTAATTACATTCCTGAATATATTCCTGTAATTCTTGATTGTAAAGTTGGTGATATCGGAACTACAATGGAGCAGTATGTTTCCGCTTTCATGGAGTTGATGGATTTTGATGCCATAACGGTAAATCCACTTTTAGGTACTGATCTGCTTAAACCTATTTTAGAAAGAGAAGATGGTTTTGCTTTTGTGCTCACTCTCACTTCTAATCCTTCTGCTAATGATTTCTTTATTAAAGAAAATATGGCGGTCAAGATAGCCAAATGGCTCAATAATTTCCCTCCAGAAAAAATCGGAGCTGTAGTTGGAGCTACACTAGTTACTCAATTGAAAGAGATGCGAGAGCTTATGCCTGGTCGTATTTTTTTGATTCCTGGAATCGGAGCTCAAGGTGGAGACCTGGATGCAGTTATGCATTATACTAAAGATTCAGATGAGTTTCCTAATATCTTGATTAATTCCTCACGAGGTATTATCTTTCAGGATAGATCACCAAAATTTGCACAAGCTGCTGAAATTGCTGCCAAGAATTTACAAGAAAGGATAGAGATTTATACTTAAACTTTTTAAAGTGATTGGGCTAAACTGGATTTAAGATCAAAGATAAATTCCTCAATATGTTCTTCTGTGGTATTGAAGCTACACATCAATCGCACAACATTTCTTACTTCATCCCAGATATAGAAATGATATTTTTCCTGCAGTTCTTCAATAGAATTTCGTGGCATTCTGACAAATAATGAATTAACTTCTACCGGTTGAATGAGCTCAACCTCGGGGATTTTCTTTAAAAAATTGCCTAAAAGAGCTGCCATTTCATTTGCGTGACTGGCGTTCTTTCTCCATAATTCATCTTCCAGATAGACATCAAACTGAGCCGAGATATAACGCATCTTGCTGAAAAGTTGAGTACATTGCTTGCGATAAAACCTAATATCAGAAGTAAGATCTGGTCTAAAGCTAATCAATGCTTCTCCAAAAAGAAGTCCATTTTTAGTTCCACCAAAGCTAATAATATCAGCTCCTATATCTTTCGTTATTTCTTTTAATGAACAATTCAAAGCTGCAGCAGCATTAGCTAGTCTTGCACCATCTATGTGTAAAAGCATTCCCAGACTGTGGGTATAATCTGCTAAAACCTTAAGTTCCTCAATAGAATATAGAGTTCCATATTCTGTACTTTGAGCAATAGAAATAACTTTGCCCTGAGAATGATGCTGATCGCGATTATTTAGCAGGTAAGGACTTATTAACTCAGGAGTCAATTTACCGTCAGGAGTGGGAATAACCTGTAATCTAGCCTGGGTAAATTTCTGCACTGCTCCACATTCATCCACATTAATATGGGCAGTCTGGGCGCAAAAAATAGCATTAAAGGATTTCACCAGGTTTTGTAGGGCAACTACATTTGCACCCGTTCCAGTCATAACAAAGCAGGCTTGACAGTCTCCTCCGAAGAGCAATTCAAGTTTATTTAACACTTTTAAAGTTAAAGGGTCTTCTCCATAAGCTGGAGTAAAACCTTCATCAGTTTTGAGAAGAGCCTTCCAGACTGCAGGATGCACTCCTGAATGATTGTCACTTCCAAAACTTACCGAAAACATTATAGCTCCTTAATACTTAATATAATTTCTCATCCTCATCTTCTGAAAATTCATCAGAATAATCTATATCGGGTAGCGATTTCATCTTTTTTTGCTGCTTTATATGAGCATAGATGAGGATAAAGGGCATTAAAATCAGGATGAAAGTTCCCAGCCCCGTTATAATATAAACATAAGCCTGTCTTTTACTGAAAGCGGCAAAATCCTCATTAAATTGCACTAAGTCAATATGGTAAGCGTTATGAAAAGCCTCAGTAAATAGTGTTTTCTTCCCTGTCCGATAATTATCAGCCACAATTTCCCAGAAATCTTTCCAGGCTTCAGGATCTTTATCTTTCATATATTGCACTGCATAATATGAAGTTATGTAATATAAATTCCAATCTGCAGGATGTTGAGGATAGTTTTCAGCCAGCTGTATTAGATCCATTTTATTTCCCCAGAACCTTTCTCTAATATAGTAATAATACCTATCCAATCCGAGTTGGTCACCCTGTTGAGTGGCTATACCTTCATGAAACCAGAGTGGAGCTCTTCTTAATATTTCATCTAAAAACCAGTGAGTATATTCATGGATTATTATTCCACTATAATTAGATAATATCTGCTCAGCGCTTCGTATGTAGATACGATGGTCTAGAGATGAGTAAAAAGCACTGGAAAACTCTATAATCCTTCCCTTGCCACTGGTTAATAGTTCATAGGATTTTACATCAGGCACTACATAGATATCAGCTCGAGAATCCAGATAAACTCCTGTTCCCATCTGTAACTGGTCTATGCTCTGGTTCAATTCATCTAAAAAGCTTTGCGTAAACGGGAATTTACCATTTGTAGTATGGATTACAAAGTTATCGGTTACAACCGCTATCTGATAGTTTGCATTAAGAAGGCTCAAAAAGAATAAAATAGGAACAAAACATTTCCAGATAGTGGATTTCAGTTTGGAATCTCCTTACGAGTTAAAAGTGTATAGTAATTTGTAGAATCCTTTTTAGCTACATTTCCCTGGGGAATTTTATCAATGCGAATTTGATGCTCATAACCGTAGAGACAAAATTGAATTATATCTTTTTCTTTAACTTCCGCTGAAGCTTTAGCTGGTTTACCATTAAGACTCACTAATCCTTTATCACAGGCTGTTTTAGCAATGCTACGACTTTTAGTAAGGCAAAGCTTGTTAAGTAACATATCTATTCGCATAAATTTGCCGGTTTTAAAATTTATTAAGTTAGAAGTCTTTGGGTCTCCAGTGCTATCATCAATTCTTCATTAGTTGGAACTTTTAGTACTGTTACCCGGGAATCGGAAATACTTAATTGTTCTATTTCACTGCTAAATTTAGCATTAGCAGTTTGATCAAGTTTTATGCCTAAAGCTTCCATATCTTTACAGACCATTTCTCTTGCTAAGGGCATATTTTCTCCTACTCCACCCGTAAATACTAAAACATCCAAACCGTTCATAACTGCATAATAGGAACCGATATATTTTTTAATCCGATAGCAATAAACTTCCAGAGCTTGCTTGGCTTTAATATTATCTTTTAAAAGGATTTCATCTTCAATGACTCTCATATCATTAGAAATCTTAGACAGGCCGAGCATACCGCTTTTCTTATTTAGTATACTATTGACTTCATCCACCGTTAAATCTAGGTGTTGTTGCATATAAATTGGGATGGAGGGGTCTATATCACCGCAACGAGTTCCCATCATCAAGCCTTCTAGAGGAGTGAATCCCATTGAAGTATCAATAGATTTTCCGTGTTCTATAGCTGTCATAGAAGCACCATTTCCCAGATGACAGGTGATAATTTTTAATTTAGTGATATCTTTTTGCAGAAATTTAGCTGCTTGCACGCTTACATATTTATGAGAAGTTCCGTGGAAACCATACCGTCTTATCTTGTGGTTTTCGTAATATTCTAAAGGAAGAGGATAAAGATAAGCTCTAGGGAGCATTGTCTGATGAAAAGCAGTATCAAAAAGTCCACATTGAGGAACCTCTGGCATATTCTTCTTTACTGCTTCTATTCCTTTTATATTTGCAGGATTATGTAGGGGCGCTAAGGGAATGCATTCTTTCATAATTCGAACTACATCATCCGTGATAACTACGGCATCAGAATAATATTCACCAGCATGGACTAATCTATGTCCAACAGCATCAATTTCTCGTTTATCCTTTATTACTCCGTTATTCGGGTCCAATAGAGAATCTATTATCAATTGCAAACCTTGTTCGTGATTTTCAATTATCATCTCTTTCTTTTTCAAGGTATATTTCTCGCTTTTATAAGTAAAAAGGGAGAAATCTTCACCAATTCGTTCTGCAATTCCTTCTGCTAAAACTAATAGATTATTCATATCAATAAATTGATACTTTATGGAAGAACTGCCACAATTGAGAACTAATATTCTCATCTTATCCCTCTTTATATAATATTTTTTACAAAAAGTTATATTATTGCCTTATTGTCAATCTATTTACTTGATAGAAGGGGAAATGGTATAGATTCAGAAGAAAAATGTCCTTTATTTGCAGATAAAATCCTCATTTTCCTTGGTTACTCTGGATTTTTCATTCAAGATGTAGTGAATATCCATAGTATCAAATTTCATTTGTATAAACTAATTTATGATTTAACTGAAGATTACAGAACTAAGGTTGAAGAACTAACCTCTCTATTTTTTAACCTTCATATAAATTATACAATATCAAAGATTATCGGCTCTTCGGGAACAGATTGTGAGTGAAAAGTATAAGCTTTTTGGATAAGTTCTACTACTTCCTCACCTTTAGTTTTGTCATTGCAATGCACTTCTCCCATAGGTTCACCTTTCTCTAGAAAATCACCTATCTTTGGGATAAGAAGAGCTCCTGTGTTATGATCTATGGAATCAGTTACTTTCATTCTTCCTGCATTGATACGGATAAGAGCATAACCTATAGAACGGCAATTTATATGGGAAATATAACCAGAGATAGGAGCCAGTATAGGGAGTTTATATTTTGTCTTACTCAATAGGCTATAATCATCAATCACTAAAGGATTTCCACCTTGAGCCATAATTATTTCTTCAAATTTGTTCAGAGCATTTCCGTTTTTGACAGTTTCTTCAATCATAGCAATTGCCTGTTCTTCACTTTCTGCCAGATTGGTACTTAAAAGTAGTTTAGCAGTAAGCTCGGAAGTTAATATTTTGGTATCTTTTAATGGATTACCCTTAAGATATTCTATTGCCTCTATCATCTCTAGACCATTACCTACAGCTAGACCGAGAGGAGAATTCATATTCGTGAAAGCAACTTTAACTTTTAAACCAAATCTTTCTCCAGTGGAGATAAGCAATTCTGCTAATTCTTGAGCATTTTCTTTATCTGGTATAAAAGCACCGCTTCCTATTTTGAGATCAATAATCAGATGTTTTGCGCCCTCAGCTATTTTCTTGCTCAAAATGCTGGCAGTTATCAAACCTGGACTTTCAACCGTAGCAGTAACATCCCGCAATGCGTAAATCTTCTGGTCAGCAGGAACAAGGTCATTGGATTGACCTACAAGAGCACAATTATGTTCTAACACCAGATGGCGAAATTCTTCTATGCTGAATTGAGTGCGGAAACCAGGGATAGATTCCAGTTTATCTAAAGTGCCACCAGTGTGACCTAAACCTCTTCCTGAAATCATAGGTATAGTTAATCCGAGAGAAGCTGCAATTGGTGCAAGCATAAGACTAATTTTATCGCCTACTCCTCCAGTGGAATGTTTATCGGCTACTTTTAATTCTGGTGGGAAGGATATAGTTTTCCCACTTTCAATATAAGTTTTAGTTAGAGCAAAAATCTCTTCTTGTTTGAGTCCCCGAAAATAGATAGCCATCAGCAAAGCACTCATTTGATAATCAGGAATCTCTCCTGTTAAAAAACCTGTTAACAGATATCTTATTTGGTCCTCATTCAATTCTTTCCCATTTCTTTTAGCTAAAATAATTTCTACCGGATTATATTTTATCATCGTTTCCTCCTCAATTCGTTACCAATTTTTCTCTTAAATAGCCGCTAAATATATCCATAACCCAAACTACTAATGCTATTAACCAGATGATTAGTCCAACATTTCTCCAAGCAAGCATTTGCTGCTGTTGATTTAATGCCAGTCCTATACCGCCACCACCAACAAATCCTACCACGGTAGCCATTCGTACATTCATATCCCAGCGGTAAATAGTAAAGGCAAGATAAGGAGAAAGTATCTGAGGTGTAACAGCATAACGCCAAACTTGAAGTGTGGAGGCTCCGGTAGCAACAATAGCTTCTACTGGTCCTGGATCTATGCTTTCAATCTGTTCTGAATAAAGTTTTACCAAAGCTGCAATGGAATGTATCCACAAAGCAAGCATTCCTGCGAAAGGACCAATTCCCACCCAAACACAAAATATGATTGCCCAAACTAAGGCTTCTATAGAACGAACAATAGTAGTGATTGTCCTGATTATATAATAAACAAACCTTCCCGGAATAGTTGAATACATTAAATTTTTTGCTGCAAAAAAACTTAGGATAAAAGCAAAAGGTACAGCAAAAACGGTAGCTAAAAGAGCAAGATACACCGTTTCCATTAATGCTGCTAGCATTGGAACTAACTCTTTAAAATTAGGGTTAAAAAGGCCCTGAACTATGTTTTTTGCATTATCTGCCTGGGTGAAAAATGCAATCGGCCTGACCTCAACAATTATCCAGCCTACTATTATACTGAAAATTACTACCGCCCAGATTTCCCCTTTCCAAAACCAACCCTTAATTTCTCTATCAGGATTTGCAATTTTAGCGCCAAAACTACTTTGCTGTAATCCAAATACAAGTCCAAGAACAACTGGTAGCCCAAAGATTAACCATTCGGGGAAAGTATAGGAATAAAGACGATAAACCATCCACGCAATACAACCCCACAAATATTGCCAGAGCAAATATTCAGCCAAAAAGGATTTCAATTTATTCATATAATTTATACTATTGAAAATGCTTACTAAGTCAAGAATTTTTTATCCAAGTTAGTCTTGAAGATTAATTCAGCAAATGAGTTTGAATATACTCTTATTTTTATAATTAAACCGAAGTCATTTCTTTTTGCTATTTTATTTCCTTTCCCTTCTTGATAAAGAAGTGACATACTCTTTAGTGGAGAGATCCTATGCGAATACAGAGTATCTAATTGATTTATAAATAATTATTAGATATAGGATAATAGTTTTCTTCGTCTATCTAGCTCCGCTGGAAACCGTTTTATTTAAACGATTAAGTCTGGAGATTTTATAGAATCTTGGAAAAGCATATGGTTTTGCGAGATGGGGCTATCTCTCACTCCCTGAACGAAGCTTGATGACTTTAAATTTACTTTGATAATCTGACATTAATTTTATCAGGGCTTTTTTTGGCTTATACTATTCAGGTAAACGCTCCCATAGCCCTTCATAATATTGCCATAACCCTTTCTGATTAAAGAGAGTAATGGTCCTAAAACGATTGTGTGCATCCTGTTTTACCAGCTGTTGCCAAAATGGGTTAACAACATAATGTTCTATAGGTTGAGGTGATGATTCATATCCCAGCCAGAGAAAATTTTTGCCTGTAGAACGAATTTTATCAGCCAGACGGATGCTATTTTCTTGGTCATAATTTCCAATAAGAATAACCTGATAGCCAGAGCTGTCTATTTCTTTTATGAGCGATTGCATTTCTGTAGGGAGATTTTCACTCCACTGACGAGGATAATTTCGGCAGATAAGGTTTATATACAAACTATCGCGATCAGTTAAATTTAGAAATTTCATCTGAAAAGCGGTTTGAGCGTCTGAAATTCTATATCCTGCTTGAAGATAATAAATTCCTTTAGGCACAGTAATAGAGAGCAGACCAGGTTCATCTTCAGAAAAATATTGATCCAACCAGTAGAATACTCCATCCTGATAACGAGTTAAATTAACAGCCTCGGATAGTCCGGTTATAGGAACGCCATTTTCATCTAGGAGAGAAATAACCAATTCTGTGCAAGCTGTGTAATCTTTAGTATCCAATTGTGGTTCATTCTTATTTAAATCATAGTAACCCCAGTCACCATCGTCAAACTGGATAAATATAAGATCGGGTTGACGGGAAAAATAAGCTGGTATGTTGTTAGCTCGTGCCATATTTACTGACATCATTCTGTATTGTAGAGGAGTTAAATATTTTTGTTTAATGGCAATATCAAGAGGAAGCAAACCATTTAAAGCTTTAGAAGAGTTAATCTTATAATGTTTTGTCAGCCATAAGGAAGCGGAATTCATTCTTTCTAAGCGAGAATTTCCTTTCTGATAAAAGAATTCAGGATATAATTGAGGATTTCTTCTGCTATATTTCACAGGTTGTGGGAGCTCCTCATAAAAGACAGTTGGTGCCAAAACAGGAGCTAATTCTGAACTTGTTTTTCCTTGACCATCTATCTTCAGGAAAAAGTTATAGAGTGCCATTATTTGATTAGAATTCGCTTGCCAGAGGAATTTGGGGTCAAAATCTTCTGAAATCAGGAAGTTCAGGAATTCTCTTTTAGGGTTAGGATAGTGAAACCAAAAATCTTTGAAAGAAGCATAATTTCCTCGAGAAACGATTGCTGCTGAACGCAAAAGTGTATCTGCAAAAGCCAAATAACGGTCTTGAAAGCGTTGCTCCCGACGATTCCATTTAGCTTTTGCAAGTTCCACATTGTTAATCCATTCTTCTGGAGCATTTTTCCAAGTAAAATTACCAGTAGGATAAAAGAGCATTTCATCTTGATCAGAGAAGGGTTCTTCCTTTAGTATTAGTTCATAAGAAAGTTCCCTTTCTTCGCTGGAAGGGACTAATGCTATAGTGTGTTTATTTCCATTGTCTGCCACAAGATAAAAAGCACCTTGTCCCACGCTTAGCTCCAATTGCCCATTATCATCTGTTTGAACATAAATCAGGGAACGTAAAGTGCCGGAATTGAATACTAGAAAGCCCACGATTGTTTCGGGAAGAGGTTTTCCTTGCTCATCCAGAGTTTTTAATTTGAGAATACGGGTATGTTCTTTAGCATAAATAGGAGTGGAATTAATTATGCATTCATAGCGTCCCTGAATTAAAACTTCATCTTCTAAAGCGGGAAGAGTGCCTTCAGAAAGGATAAGCACAGTTTTATTAATTAAGCCACTAAACCAGGTTTGATCAGGGAAATATGCAGCATCCATATCTCCGGTATAGTGCCAGGCACCCTCAATCCATACTTCTGCCCAAGCATGATTATTATCTGTATGAGGCCACCAGGGTACACTTGCCGGACGAGCCGGTAAACCTACAGTTCTGGCAGCAGCAATAAACAATATCTGCATCTCCTCACATCTACCAAGAAAACTTTTTTGGGTGATATCCAATGGAGATTGATCTCTTCCTGAAGTAGGTTGAAATTTTAAACGAGAAACGCACCATAAAGAAACAGTCCTATACAGTTCCAAGTCATTTTTTGCATTTGTTAGAACTTCTCTTAAACCGTCTCTTAGGAATTCTGCTCTATAGGGTGTTATTCTCTCATCAGCTACAGTTTGATGGGCTACATAAGACAAAAAGAATTCAGGAGAAAATTCAGTTCCATATGTATTTAGATAGGAACGAATTTGTAAATAATTGCTTAAAACATCTTCTGGATTTGCAATTTGTAAGTTAGCATCGCTTTCATAGGCAATTAAGTAGGACATTATAATATCGTCCTGTTCTTTTAATAACTTTTTATAGGCTCTACGGCTATTGTGTTCCAATTTTTGAAGATTGGAGAAGGCAAGTTTATTCATCCTTTTATAAAGGAGAGGATTACCGGTAGATGTAAACTCAGCCGGTAAGAATGAGGCATAGAGGCTTGAAAAACCCAACACCATAGAACATATAATGATTAGTATTTTAAACTTTTTCATAGTAAACTCCTCTATTAATACAAATTTTGAGAAGATTTCATAAGCAAAGCTTGAGTATTTTTCCCTGTTGATGACCCTGAGCATTTTCCATTCGCCATAGATAAATACCTGATGGAACAGGTTTTCCTTGATAATCACATCCGTCCCAGAAGATATTATGTTTTCCTGCTTGTAAGGCTCCAGACTGAATAGTTTTAATCTTTTGACCACGAAGATTGAAGATCTGTATTTGCGTCTTGGTAGCTGTTTTAGTCTCTAAACAAAAGTTAATTTGTAAAGCAAAGGGATTGGGCATAGTTATTACCTTAGAAATAGAAGAAGTAATTATAGGATCAGAACAGGGAGTAGGTAATAAGTTCAGAACATCAAGTGTATCTAGAATAACGGTAATCATATCGTTAATTCCATATTCCCCATCTTCTATAGCAGAAAGAGCAAAAGAAGAGGCAATAGTGCGATAGCTACCATTGCTATTATATATACCAATAGGGAAATTTGGGTTAATAGTATTAGAGGTAAAAAATAGTTCCGTAGCTGTATCAGGATAGGGGAATAAAGCGGTAGTCCAAGGGTCATTTTGGTTGTATTGCCAGATCATAGAAAGTCCATTGTTATCATATCTTATTGCTTCTATATAGGCAAGTGCATTAACTGGACAAATAGCTCCAAACTTAGTCCATAAATCAGAATCGGAATCCCAGGGCATATCACCTTCCAGATAGATTTTTCCACCATTTTCCAGATAGTCATTAAGAAGATTATATTCTAAACTTCCTAAAGAGGGAATAAAAGTTTCCGTTCCCCAACCCATAAGACAGAAGATAGCTTCAAAACCGTTGATGTAATCATAATCAGGAATAAGTTTATCAGTATATACTACATTAAAATGTCCTAACTCGTTTAAAGCGTTAACAATAGGTAATCCTTCTTGTGAATTTGGTTCGTAAACAAGGATTTCTCCGATTGGAGGGCTTTGATTGTTTTGATGATATACGGCTGGATCCCCGAAAAGCATATAGGTATAAACATTTTGAAGTTCAGGATAGATTATACCGCCACTATCCACGGGATCACCAAATAGATAATATTGTGTATGTAAAAAATTAGCAAAGGCAAGAGAAGCTCCAACTGACATATGATTTCTAGCCAGATTTTCCAGGAAGTGATAATTATAGGAACTCAATCCGCCCCATCCGGGATTTTCCCAACCTACTTTATACCAGCCAGTACGAGTGGCAGCGCAAACATTAACTGCTTTTTTCCGTAGAGCATATTCGGCTAAACAAGAATAATCATTATCCAGCATACCGTTATTGCAGGAAGCAGCAAATAGAATCAAACCATCTTGATTGGTAAGATTATCAAAAGTCTCACGATCAACCAGATCATACCAGTTCATTTCCCAGCCGTCAGGAAGATTATTTCCATTATCATCACTCATCCATACTTTTCGTGAAGAACTGACGGAAGAACCGTGGGCACTCCAATTCAAGATGCCATAGCTGGTAGTATTCAATTGATTTTTTAGGAGATTATAATCTAAATCAAGGTCAGAGGATAGAGAAGGAAGATAACCTTCATGTTCATACATTGTAGTGCATTGATAATCATTCAGAGCTGTTGTTCTAGCATATTCCATAAATACTGCACCGTCTGTTTGTAAAAATACGGTTTCTGGTTCTCCAGCATAATTTAAATAAGCGGCCGGAAGTAAAGCTTTTTTCTTCCAGCTTGCATTACTCTCATCAAAATTAATAGTACGATTAACTATTTGCGAAACATAATTTATATTATTGGTAGAAATGCGTCCAACAAAAACCTCGGGAGTGAAATCACAGAGGTAGTCTTGGATTCCATCTCCAGAAGAATATTCACCCAAACGCCCATCACTATCTGTATCTATGATGCTGCTTAAATCACTATAATAAAAATCGGAGGGAACAGTTTCGTTGCCATCTGGTTCAGGAGTGAGATATATTACAGGAATGGTATCATAATCCCCAACTAAAAGAAGATAGGTAAAAGGATGTGCATAGTATTGAGAGATAAGATAATTTCTCAGCTTTTCTCCAGGGGAATATCCTGGACTGGAAGCTAAAATAGAGTTAATATTAGCATAAGAAGTGATTAATCCTTGTGATTGATGATAAAACTCCAGAGGAGCTAGCGAAGAATATAAAGTTGGCGTAGTGACTATTAAGTAGTCATAATCTTTAGAGTAATGATTAGTATAATACTTGAGTAAATCTTGAGGATTAACAAAGAACCAGTTAATTAATTCATTGCTTTTTGATAAAGAACCAAGAATAGGAGGTATTCTATGGGATTTTGAGATAGAGTTGGAGTTCCAAGTTAAAGTTAATTTTAAAGATGAACATATTTGCCAAGAAACTCCATCATAGATAGTAGGTAAAGCAGAAAAAGAGGCAAAAGAAATATCACCCCATTTCTTTATTCCTAGATATATTAGCATTGGAGCAGATGGATAATAATCATAAGAGTAGAGGAAATGCTCTCCATCACTAAAAGGTGAATTGATAACAGGAGGAGGGGCACTAACATCTTCTAGAGCAGAAAACTCAAAGCTATAGGATAAATCTACAGCATCAGGAGGGAGTATAATATTTAAGTTTTTAAATGGTAGTTGAGGAGTTCCTGGAGCAGATAAAGTTCCCCAACCAGTGGGTTTTTGTGGGACAAAAAGGCCCAGCTCAGAGAAATTTATGTTTAAAGATAATTCTGTAGCAAAAAGCATAAAAGGTAAAAAAAATATAATGAGGGAAAATAATCTTCTATTCATTATTGGGTTCCTTATGTCTTTTTTTCTTATTATAATTAGAGCGAGACTTATATCCTTTATTGATATAGGGTCTATGAATGTTATTTTCCCTATCTTTGTAATTCTTACCCGTAGCATACTGGATTATTATAGGGTCAGCAGAATCTTTGTTTTGAGTAATAAAATCAGCTATTTCTTGAGGATACGATTCGCTAAGTTCACGCAATAACCAGCCTATACCTTGTTGTACACAACGAGCTTTATCTTGCATAATAGGACGAATGAAATCTAATATTTCTTGTACAGGAAGATGTTCCTTTTGATAGAGCATAGTAACCACAGCCACTCGTCTGGTCCATTTACTTTCCGAATTCAACCAGCTGGCAAAATCATCCATTGAAGCTATTTCTAGTTCTAAAAGCACAGGCGTAATCTTGGTGGCAATTAAATCAGAATGGGTCCAATTTTCCACAACTTCATCCAGACAATGTTTCATCTCTTCATAAACCCGACGATTAAATAGTGAGCTATGTTTTTTTAATAAGAAAATAGCTAAAGTTCCAAATTCGTATTTTCCAGTGGCAAAGAAGGGATATGCCAATTCAGCCAGTTCAGTAACGGAAGGTTGGAATGTGGATAAAATATGATTACGCAATTCTTTAATCTGATATTCATCTAAACCGAAAGCATCATAACCTTCCATATTATAGCGAGAATTTTTATAGACTAAGCTGGGGTTTTCATGGGCAAAGAAATAGGATTCACAATAGTTGAAAATTTCTGCTTGTCGCGGAGTTAGTTGTGTTCGGGCTAAAAGTAGTGTCATAGTAATCTCTGTCTTTATAATGAAAAACTATATAAAACTATAGTTAGTGTGTCCTTTAATTATTTAGACTCAATATATGTTTGGTTTATTTCATTTTTTTCATATCCAAGACCCTTACCAGTAATAAGTACATTCCATCTATTAAACATCTGTTTTAAGCGATAGACCATCATTTTGGTGGGGTTAAGCTGTGCCAACACTTTACCTAAGAAATTATCCCAATTGATAGTTTCTTTGCGTTGGAAGAATCCAGTATTTCGCATCACCTTTAACATATAAGCTTTAATATTATCAAGTTCAATTCCGCTAACTGCATTGATTTTTATGACCCGGTCACCAGTAAGATGCAGGCGATATATTTCCCAAAGAGCAATGGTGACAGCTTGAGCCAGATTTATAGAAGGGAATTCAGGATTCGTTGAAATATGGCAACGCAAAGGACAAAGTGCTGCTTCTTCATCAGTAAGTCCAAAAGTTTCTCTTCCAAAAACTAAACCTATCTCAAGTTGGGGTATTTTAGCACAATACTGAGCAGCAGTAATAGGAGTGTAGTCCACTGGTTTTAGTTTACCAGTGCGGCGAGAATAAGCTATTACACGGTCTAAATCTGATATGGCATCTTTTAATGAAGGGTAGATTTGGGCCTCTAGTAAAAGATCTTCCGAGTGCATAGCCAGATAGAAATCGTTTCTTTTCGGTATAGAACCGACAATACGTAAACGGGAAAATTCCAGATTGTGCATAATTCTAGCTATAGCACCTACATTTCCTTCATAAATGGGTTCAACTAATATGATATGAATCATTGTTTTTTGAGCATTTTTGCTAATTTATTCCCCATCTGTACTAGAGCAGGATTGGAATCAGTTTTCCATTCTTGAGCAGTGCGAAGGGCTATAGAATAGAAATCCTGCGATTTATCACGCATATTCTTTTGAGAAAAGATGCTGGATAATCTTCTTAGAATCTGCCAGAGAAAAGTAGCTCGTTTTTCATCTCCATCTAAAAGCCAGCGTTTGATACTGGCAAAAGTTTGTAAAGGGCGCTGTCTTCCAACTTGAATAAGGATGTGACTAACTTTTTTTTGGACTTCATCATCTTCATCATCTAACAATCTGCCCACAAAGGTTAGTACATATTGAGGATTTTTGGCAGCAATATATTCCATACCATGCATAGACATAGCACGTTTCTTAGGATTATCTGAATCTGCCCAATGAGGCATATATTCTTTCATCACATCAGGATATTTTTTCCACATATCTGAACAGATAGTCTCGCTTTCCCAAGGAACAGATTCAAATACTTTTTCTAAGGTCTGGACTATAATTTCTGGCTTATCCTGATTTTTATAATAAAAATAGAATAATGCTGTAGCACGAATAGGATAAAATCGATCTTCCAGCATTTCATTGCAAATTGCGTCCAAATTTCCAGTGCCTGTATATTCCGCTAGACGTTTTCCCAATTCTTCCCGGACAAAATAATTAGGAGTATTAGCAATTTCATAAATCAGTTTTTGCACCTGATTAATGTTTCCCTTGTCCAGGTTTTTGAAAATCTTTTCTACATAAGAGTCCAATAATTGGTAATCATCGCGGTCCAGGCGTCCTACTTGTTTTATCATATTTTTCAACTCCATAATCCCTCTGAGGGATGTATCTGCGGTATTATTAAAATTAGTAAGCCTGTTTTCCTAGGTAAAAATGAATTATATACAATACTACTAATATAAAACTATGCATTATGTCAAGTTATTTGTGGGCAGAATTAGCAAGATTCTCAAAAATAGAGCGTTGTCCTACTGAACGACTTGTGATAAAATGGAGCTTTGCTACTTCCGCTAAACGATTCCAACCATATTTATCAGCAAAGATTTTAGCTGCCTCAACCACATTTTTTCCGCTGCCCAATGGAAACTTCATTCCATAATAATTGTTCATTGTTTCTCTATGTTGTAAAAACTGATACCGGGCTATAATAGATGCAGATGCAACAGCTGGATCTGCTTCTGCTTTTGGCTTCTCTTCTATAGGAATAGTTATCTCTCTTTTTTTTAGATAACGAGTGACCTTTTGTCTTCGGCTAAACTGGTCTACTAAAATGCCCTGGATATGGGGTATTTTATCTAAAAGAGATAGAATAGCAGTGCTATGTTGCCAAGCGAGAAGGTCATTAAGATTCTTTCCTTGTGTCTGCATCTCAGCTATGATTTCATTATATTTTATAGGCTTGAGCATAATGCAAGATATGCGAGAAGGATAGTTAGAATATAGTTTCTGAGCTATATCATTAATTTGACTTCTGGTTAGACTTTTGCTATCCCTCACACCCCAATCTAGCAAATCTGGAAGCATATCGTTATCCATAGCAAAAGCAGCAACAACCAGAGCTCCAAAATAATCTCCTTTTCCACATTCATCAGAACCAATCCAGCTTTTCCAAGAATGGAATCTATTTGCGGGTTCGGTCTTTTCTTTTATTAATTCTTTCAATTCTGCTTTCAAGGCATTCTCTTTTCCACCAATTACCTTACTCAAACCATTTTTTTCTGAGTAATATATATTTAATATGGATTGCTGACCTTCCTTGTTTAAAGTTAGCTGAATTCCATAATTAATGTCTCTTTGATCAATAATTCTGATTCCTCTCTTGGCTAATTCTGGCAAAAAATTAGCTAAATATTCTTCCAATTTTTTTTCCATAGATTACCTAATAACATTATTATATTTCCCTTTTAAATAGGATAGTCTAAGGTGTCAACCTCAAAATGAGAGAAAAAAAATAATTTGTGCTTGACAGAATTTGGATTATCTTAATTTTAGCACTCAGTCATTGAGACTGCTAAACTTAAATTTAATTATATATGTTAATATGGAGGTATAAAGAAAAATGGCAAAACAAATGTTGTATGGACACGAAGCCCGGACAGTTTTAAAGAAGGGCGTAGATCAGCTTGCTGATGCAGTAAAGATCACACTCGGTCCAAAAGGTAGAAATGTGGTATTGGACAAAAAATTTGGTTCCCCTATTATAACCAATGATGGTGTCACAATAGCCAAAGAGATTGAATTAAAAGATGAATTTGAGAATATGGGTGCTCAGCTTTGCAAAGAGGTAGCAGAAAGGACCCATGATATTGCGGGAGACGGTACAACGACAGCGGCTCTTTTAGCACAAGCCATCATTGAAGAAGGGATGAAGTATGTAACTTCAGGCGTTAATCCTATGTATCTTAGACGAGGTTTGGAAAAAGCAACCAAAATCGTAGTTGATAAGATTCATGATTATTCTAAATCTATCAATAACAGTGAAGAGATAGCACAAATAGCTTCCATTTCAGCTAATAACGATATGGAAATTGGTAAATTAATTGCGGAAGCTATGGAAGCAGTTGGGAAAGAAGGAATCATTAATATAGAAGAAGCTAAGTCTATAGATACGGGATTAGAAAAAGTTGAAGGAATGCAATTCGATCGGGGTTATATCTCACCCTATTTCGTCACCAATCCTGATAAGATGATAACCGAGTATGAGGATTGTTTAATCCTTGTTCACGATAAGAAGATAAGTATTCTGAAAGATATATTGCCCATTTTGCAAGAAGTTTCACAGATGGGACGTCCTTTATTGATTATAGCTGAAGACATTGAAGGTGAAGCTCTTGCCACCCTGGTCGTGAACAAACTTCGGGGAATATTAAATGTGGTAGCTGTCAAAGCACCTGGTTTCGGTGATCGCCGCAAAGAAATGCTTCAAGACATAGCAATACTCACTGGTTCCAGTGTAATTTCAGAAGAGATGGGACGTCGTCTGGATAGCACCACGATGGCTGATCTCGGAAGAGCTAAGAAAGTGATAGTAGACAAAGAAAATACTACTATTCGTGAAGGAGCAGGTGATCCTGAGGCAGTTCAGGCTCGAATAAAACAGATTAAAGCTCAAATTGAAGAGACCACTTCAGATTATGACAAAGAAAAACTACAAGAACGCCTAGCAAAGCTTTCCAGTGGAGTAGCTGTTATACGTATTGGTGCTGCAACCGAAACTGAAATGAAAGAAAAGAAAGCTCGTGTTGATGACGCACTTCATGCCACAAGAGCTGCTGTAGAAGAAGGAATTATTCCTGGTGGTGGTGTCACTCTAATACATGCAGCAAAAGCTCTTCAAGACTTAAAAGATTTGACCTATGAAGAAAAGGTTGCAGTAGAAATTCTAACTAAGGCTCTGGAAAAACCAGCCCATCAGATTGCTACTAATGCTGGAGCAGAAGGTGCTGTAGTGGTAGAAAAACTGAAAGAATATAAGGATTATAATATGGGATTTAATGCTGTTAATGGCAAGTTTGAGGACTTGAATAAAGCTGGCATTATTGACCCCGCCAAAGTGGTCCGTTCCGCAATTCAAAATGCCTCTTCTATAGCAGGTTTATTACTGACTACAGAATGTATTGTGACTGATATTAAAGAACCCGAAACAACTGCTCCTATGCCTGGTGCTGGTATGGAAGGAATGTATTAATAACTATCAACAATACCATATCTCGGAAGCCTCTCTATCCAAGAGAGGCTTTTTTAGTTTGCTCCCAATGAAGCCTATACAGATATAACCACTTTTAACTATCAGTGAGACCTAAGATTTTATTTAAAGGTTTTAAATAGGCAATCAGATTTTTCTCGACCAAATTATCGTTGTTATTTTAATAATATTTGTATTTAAAAATAATGGAATATAAAATGCTATTAAAATTAATAGCAAGATTATCATACGAAATAAAGGAGATATGATGAAAACAAGATATTTCAAGCTTACACTTTTACTGTTATTTCTATTATCTGTTATTGGTCTGGGAGCTCAGGTTAATGAATATTCCTTTTCCTCCGTTTTAGGAACCTATACCGAAATAACGGGAGGAACTGTTTTAGGCACCAATACTAATGATAATGATAGCTTTAATGCCATTCCCCTGGGCTTCACTTTTACCTATAATGGAGTTGACCATACTCAAGTAAGTATTCAGACCAACGCTTTTATTGCTTTTGGTTCCGAAGTATTATCTACTAATCTTCCCATCAGCTCAACTACAGGTACTAATAATGTTGTTGCAGCTCTTGCTCGGGATATTAAAAGCAAGGACAATGGAGAATTAAGCTATTTACTGACTGGGACAGAACCCAATCGTGTATTTATAATTCAATGGAAACACTATCGTCGTGTTCCTACTAATTGTGCCAATGATGATTTAAATTTTCAAATTCAACTAAGGGAAAACGGTAATAAAGTAGTATTTGCCTATGGAGCATTTAATGTTATTAATGTAACTACTGCCAGAACAGTTCAGGTAGGTTTAAGGGGAAATTCTGAGCAGGATTTCAACAATCGTACTACTACTACAGATTGGACAGCCACTACACCAGGAACAGCTAATAATGCTACTTGTTTCTTAACGGATGTTGTATATCCTCCTAATGGATTAATTTTCACCTTTTCACCTCCTCAACAAGGGAATCCTCCAGAACCTGCTCAAAATCCAAATCCACCTGATAATGCCACTAATGTTCCCATTAATACAAATCTCAGCTGGGTTTCTGGTGGAGGTATTGTAGATGGCTATAAAATCTATTTCGGAACAGATAATCCTCCGACCAATTTAGTAAATGGTTTAATTCAAACTACTACTATTTATGATCATCCTGAAGATTTACAATATAGCACGGTCTATTACTGGAAAATAGTTCCTTTTAATAATCTTGCAGGAGATGCGCTAAACTGTCCAGTGTGGCAATTTACCACTTTAGCAGATCCTACGATTTATAACTTTCCTTATAATCAACATTTTGATGATGTGACTCCACCAGCTCTGCCCATAGGATGGTCAACCATCAATGCTAATAATGATGCATATACCTGGGAAACTTATGAGGGGAATGCTCATACTGCTCCTAATGCTGTAAGAATGCGTTATAATTCAACCATTCCTATGGACGATTGGTTAATTACTCCTCCTTTGAATCTTACAGGTGGCCAAATCTACATTATAAGATTCCAATATCGTGCTAATAGTGCCTCTTTTGCAGAAGCTTTATCAGTTTATTCTGGCACTGCACCGGATGTTGCCAATTTCACCAATCTCCTTTTTGAAAATAATAACATTAACAATATAGTGTATGAGCAAGGAGAGATTGTTTTCTCACCACCTACTACCGGTAATTATTATATAGGATTTCATGGTCATAGTCCAGCTAATACATTCTATCTTTACCTGGATACTTTTTCCATAGTGATAAATGTGGATTCAATGAATCCTCCCACTAATTTGACAGCACAAGTCATAAATAATACTTATGTTTATCTGAGCTGGAATGTCCCAAGTAACACAGTAAATAGAGACTTATTAGGGTACAAAGTGTATCGTGATGGAGTATTGTTACAAACTATAAACGATCCGGCTATCACTTTTTATAATGATTTAACCGTAACAGTTGGAACCTATAGTTACACGGTTACTGCTCTTTATACAGCAGGAGAATCTGTTCCAGCTGGTCCAGTGACTGCTACTATTACTCCTCCAGCTTATCCTCCTACGAATTTAACCGCAACGGCGCAGGGCTTTAATGTTATCCTTAACTGGCAAAGTCCAGCCACAACTCTTGTAGGGAGTAATAAGGTGGATAGCACCTATAGAAATCGGAATTTAACCGGATATAAAGTTTATCGTGACGGCACTGTTATTACTACGATAACTAATCCAGCCACGACCACATATACGGATCAGAATCTAAATTCGGGAACTTATTCCTATACGGTAACTGCCGTATATACTTATGGTGAATCCGAACCTGCTGGTCCCGTTACCGTCACCATTGTTCCGCCACCTCCTACTGATCTTACAGCAACAGTACAAGATAATGATGTGATTTTGAACTGGATTAGTCCCCAGCTTCCTACAGAAACATTCAATAGGACAAAAGGAGTTTTATCTGATCGGGCTCTTACAGGATTTAAAGTATACCGTAATAGCGCTCTCATCGGCACCATAACTAATCCCTTAACTACTACCTATACTGATCTGGATGTTCCGAATGGCACCTATACTTATGGTGTAACAGCTGTTTATCCTAGTGATGAATCTGCACCTGTGACGGTGAATGTGACTGTAGATTATGAAGAACCTCAAGTTGTCTTTGAAGATGGTTTTGAAGCCTATGATAATTTTGTATTTGACTTCTCACCCTGGTCACTTTATGATATAGATCAATCAGCCACTTATGGAATAACTAATATCACTTTTCCGGGTGCTCAAAATCCAATGGCATTCATCATCTTTAATCCTAGTGCTACCACACCTCCTATGACCAGTGTAGCTCCTCATAATGGAGCTAAGATGGCTGCTTCTTTTAGTGCAGTTAATCCTCCAAATAACGATTGGATGATAGCACCTAAAGTTCATCTGGGAACTGAAAGTTCTTTCAAATTCTTTGCTAAATCTCAGACTGATGCTTATGGTCTGGAACGGTTCCAGGTTGGAATCTCTACTTCACCAACTATAGATTTAGCTACATTCCAGATTATTACTCCTGGTAACTATGTGGAAGCTCCAACTGAATGGACAGAATATAGCTTTGACCTCTCTGCTTACAATAATCAGGAAATCTGGATAGGGATACACTGTGTTTCTAATGATGCATTTATATTCTATGTTGATGATGTATTAATCTATAGCAATGGTGGCTATGTAGTTAGCAATGATGATCCCACCATACCGGTTGTAAGCACTGCTTTACATAGCAATTTCCCCAATCCTTTCAATCCTGAGACTACCATTCGTTTTAGTGTGAAAGAGACAACACCAGTTAATATAACCATATACAACGCTAAAGGGCAATTGGTTAGAACTCTGGTTAATAATGAAATTAGAACTCCAGGAAATTATTCTATTCTCTGGGATGGAAAGGATAAAAACGGACATTTGGTGAGCAGTGGCATCTATTTCTGCCATATGAATGCCGGTGCCTATCATAGCAATCAAAAGATGGTGCTTATGAAATAGTATAAAAAGACAGGGTTATATCTGATTAGCTTGTTTATAAAAGGTTAGTCAGATATTAATAAATGAAATAATGGGCACGAGTTTTAGAGATTCGTGCCCTTCAATTTTCAGCGAATTTTATATGCGATAGTAACATAAAAAAATCCCAAGTAAATATATGCTTGACAAGTGTGTGAAACTAAAATTATATGGACATTATAAAAGGATATATAGAAGTATTTAAAAAATGCAGTTGACCCGTTTGAGGGGGTTGAAACAGACTTATTCTCTGGGATACAGATGAGTTTACTATTAATGACTCGGTGTGAGGGGGATATAATTACTCATCCCCCAGGAGTTAGACTACTCTAACACTTTCCCATCCCCCTCATATTTTATGAAAAACTCATATTCCTCTGGATAGTATGGGAAAATCAAATTGAGTGAGTTAAATGGTTAATTTCTTAATTTTCCAATAAGTAAGAATTGAAATTATAAGATACTATTTGGGGCTTTATCTTATCTCTCTCCTGTCTCTTTCTTACCGAAAAAGATAAATCAAAGGTAAGGAAGAGCTAAGATAGAGTAAAAATGTCTTCGTAAATAACAAATTT
>Ga0265294_10001173_pt1 | contig 35602 bp, 37 predicted proteins | sample MunlanPumphouse3_FD_192504 | JGI IMG/M metagenome (GOLD analysis project Ga0265294, IMG submission 192504) | Groundwater microbial communities from a municipal landfill in Southern Ontario, Canada - Pumphouse #3 | ecosystem: Environmental > Aquatic > Deep subsurface > Groundwater | place...
GTCAAGTCAACAAGGCGGGCACACTTCAGGAAGCTCGCAAACGGGAATTTTATCTAAAACCGGGTCTTAAAAAGAAACTCAAAAGTGAGATGGCCCGTCGTAAGAAATTCTAAAAAAATGGGAAGCACTTGCTTCCTTTTTTATTGTTTATGTTTTGATGGCGCTTATATTTCCATTAGAGAAAATATGCGCTATTTTACTTTTCAAGGAAACGATCATGACTGCGGGTTTGCCGCCCTAAAGATGTTGCTTTGCTATGCTCATCACGATCGCTCGTATTTAAGACTAGCAAAAACAAATGATAAGCAAGGACTATACTCATATCGTGACCTCGTGGAAATAGGCGCAACACATGGCGTAATTATAACCGCTTATAAGTTGCTCGATAAAAACGAGATTATTTTTAATAAGAGGTGGCCAATTCTCGTCTCGCTAATTAATAAAAATGGTGGTTTACACCTCGTCTTGTTGCGAAAGATTAAAAGAGGGCGGGTGTACATCGATGATCCTATAAAGGGAGGAATTGTTGAACAGCTAAATAGTTTCTTGAAGCGGTGGGACGGCTCTTTTTTACAAATATATAAAAAATCACCGGCGCTTAAACCCAAAAAGGAGCGACCTATCGTCGAAATTAAATATTTAGTCGCCTTATGTTTGTTACAGAGTTTTTCGGCCTTTTTTGCTCTTTTAGGCTTCGCTTTTGTCAATCAACAAAACTATTTTGTCTTTCCGCTTATCTTCTTTTCTCTTTTCGCGATCGGCGAAGTCATTTTTCGTCGTTTCCAATTAGAGGTTTTAGCAAGGTTTGACAATAATTACCTAGTTCGGACATACGACGAAGACAAGATGAAGAGAAAGCACAATTTCATGAAATTTCATGATTTTAAAAAGAATTATTTTCTTTTTCCACAAGTGCTTATCTCATCACTTATCATCAGTTTCTTTGTTTTGATGGTATTACTATTCAATGACTTATTACATTTGGCTTTTTTAGGAACCTTGATTACTTTGGCTTTTTTAGAATTAGTCGTTTCTCAACGTTTTACTAAAAGTAATGTAAAAACATTAGAAAGAATCGAAAGTGAAACACTAGAGGAAGATCGTCCGTTTAGTGACATTTTATCTAACTATAAGAAAATGAGTCAGTTGTCGCTTTATATTGCCAAGTGTTCAGCGACAAAAAAATACATCTCTCTATTTGTGATTTGTGCTTTGGCATTAACGTATGCAGCGATTAGTGGTGAAGCGACACTAAACTACTTTTTGTTTCACTTTTTCATTTACCTTCTTTTTTATGAAAACATCAGCAGATTATTTAACTCCTTCTTACACATTAATGACCTTCGACGAAAAATGGCTGCCTTCAAAGATCAATTTGTCCGTTAACATTATCTATCATTAATATGATAAAATATTTATATTAGGCAAATTTATGGAAATCACTTTTACCAATTCAGGACCTCAAACTTTTAAAAAATACAAATCTTTGTACATAAAACTTGCCAAAGATGTTTTTGCCTATCTCAAGATTAATGCAAATTACGTTTTAGAAGTAAATATAACTGACGATGCGAAAATTCAGGAAATAAATAGAGCCTATCGCGGTCTTGATCGCCCTACTGATGTAATAAGCTTTGCTTTTTTAGATAATATCGTTAATGAACCGCCGATTATTGGTGAAGTGCCAAGACTACTTGGCGAAATTATTATTTCGTATGAAACAGCGATACGACAAGCTGAAGCATATGGTCATTCATTAGAAAGAGAGATGAAATTTCTCTTTACGCATGGTATGCTTCATTTACTCGGCTATGATCATCAAGATGCCGACCAAGAAAAAATCATGTTTGATTTACAAGATCAAATCCTCGACAAGGAGAAAAAATAATGGATAAACAAGAACTTATCAACATCGCGATCGAAGCTAGAAGCCTCTCTTACTCACCTTATTCTCATTTTGCTGTCGGCGCTGCCTTACTTTGTAAAGATGGATCCGTTTATGTCGGCAGTAATGTTGAAAATGCTTCCTACCCCCTTAGTATGTGCGCTGAAAGAAACGCTCTTTATTCTGCATTCATGGATCATAAGACAAAAGATGATTTTGTGGCACTAGCAGTTGTCGGTGATACCGACTCGCCAATTACACCATGTGGTGCCTGTCGACAAGTTATCAGCGAACTATTTCCAATGAATGCTCCTATTTATATGGCCAATCTTCGTGGGGCTTTAAAAGAAACGACTATCGCTGAACTTCTTCCTTTTGCCTTTGATGGAAGTGATTTATAAATGAAGTCGGGCTTTGTGGCAATCATCGGGCGGCCTAATGTCGGTAAATCGACAATTTTAAACGTCTTGATTAATCGGAAAATTTCGATTGTCACGAATAAAGCTCAGACAACTCGCGATAATATTAAAGGTATCTATGAGGATAGCGATTATCAAATCGTCTTTGTCGATACACCCGGTATCCACAAGCCACACCATGAATTAGGTCGAATTATGAACCAAAGCGCCTTATCGTCAACTTATGACGTCGAGGCTATCGTCTTGGTCGTTGATGCTTCAAAACCATTTGGTGACGGAGATGACTATCTTGTCTCCGAATTAAAACCTAAATGTCCTTTAATTATCGTGATTAATAAAATCGATTTAGCCAAAATTGACCAAGTTCAAAATCTTAAGAACAAGTATCTTTCTCTTTTTCGTGAAGCTGAGATTGTTGAGATGAGCGCTTTGCGTTTATTTAATGTCGATGATTTATTAAAAATCATCAAATCGCACCTTAATGAGGGACCGCGCTATTATCCAACTGGTTCAATTAGTGATCGCGATGAACAATTTTTTGTCAAAGAATTAGTCAGAGAGCAAGTTTTGATGCAACTGCGCGAAGAAGTTCCTCATCAAATTGCTGTCGCGGTTGAAAAATTTCAAAACAAAAGCAAAGCCGTTGTCATCGAAGCAATTATTATTGTCGATAAGCCTTCGCAAAAGGCTATTGTCATCGGCAAAGACGGAACGAGAATCAAAGCTCTAGGCATCAAAGCCCGCGAGGAACTCGAAGAAAGATATAACAAACGAGTTTTTTTGCAGCTTTACGTCGCAACCAAAAAAGACTGGATGAATAATCCACGTCTACTTAAAGAATACGGATATAAATAATGGAAATAATCGGCATCGTCACACGCTTGACTCCGTTTAAAGAAAAAGATGCGATGGTTAATATCATAACCGAAGAGAAAAACTTATCGTTTTTAGCAAGAGGAGTGCTCGGCATAGCTAGTAAGAACATGGCGAGCGTCCAACCTTACACAAAATCACGCTTTTTACTGACTAGAGGTAAAGAGGGACTTTCTTTACGAACCGGAACGGTATTAGAAACGTTCCAAGGCGCCAAAGAAAAACTCGCTAGTTTATCAACTTTATCCTTTATCGGCGAATTGACAAATAAAGTTATATCCAGTGAAGAAGCAAGAAAAATTTATCCTTATTTAGATAAAGTACTCTTTCTTCTCGATGAGGGTTTTGATGCTTTAACATTAGCGCTTTTGTATACAGGTGAGATTTTAAGGGCTGCGGGTCTTGGTCTCGAAGTGACAAAATGCGTTATTTCCGGTCAAAGAAGCGATATTACGGCTATTTCTTACCTAGATGGGGGATTTGTCGCCACGCCTTGTTTCGACGCTCTACGTCATCAAAAATGCTCAAAACGGAAATTAGAAATTATTCGCCAAATCTTTTTGGCAAAACCAGAAGATTTAAATCGCGTTGTTTTTGAAAAATGGGAATGCCTTGAAATAATAAAAGAATTGCTTATTTACTTACTAGATGCTTCTGGAACGCGTATCAAAAGCGTTGTTCTATTAGAAAAAGGTACGCAATAAAGATAAAATACACTTATAATAGGTTGACAAGCCAATCATAACAACATAGACTTGAACGGCTTGCATCTTTTTTGCGGAGGAATACATATGAAATATGAATTTGACACGATCGTGAACCATTTGGTGACCAGCGGTTTTGTCTATCAAGGCTCAGAAATTTATGGAGGGTTATCAAACACTTGGGATTATGGACCATTAGGTTCTGAACTAAAAAACAATTTGAAGAAGGCATGGTGGAAGAAGTTTGTTCAAGAGTCTCCGACTAATATCGGGATCGATGCCTCTATCCTTATGAATCCTCGCGTTTGGGAAGCGACAGGACATGTTTCGGCTTTTAATGATCCGTTAATCGACTGCAAGAGTTGCCGTGCTCGCCATCGGGCAGATGAACTTATTAATAAAACTCATCCTGAAATTAATGTTAATGGCCTCAGCAACGAAGAAATGAATCAACTTATCAAAGATAAAATGATTCCTTGTCCAGTGTGCGGTAAATCAGATTATACTGATATCCGTCAATTTAATATGATGTTTAAAACACATATTGGGGTCGTTGAAGATTCAAAGTCTGTCGTTTATCTTCGTCCAGAAACGGCACAAGGCATATTTGTAAATTTTAAGAATATTCAACGGTCGACAAGGAAAAAGCTACCTTTAGGTATATGCAACATCGGCAAGAGTTTTCGCAACGAAATTACACCTGGGAATTTTATCTTCCGCACTCGTGAGTTTGAACAAGCTGAACTTGAGTTTTTCTGCCGTCCCGGCACTGATCTCGATTGGTTTGAATATTGGAAAAACTATTCCTTAAAGTTTCTAAAAAGTTTAGGTATCAATCAAGATAAATTGCGTTATCGCGACCACGATAAAAAAGAACTTGCTTTTTATTCAAAAGCAACGTGCGATATTGAATATGAATTCCCATTTGGCTGGGGCGAACTCTTAGGTATTGCCGATCGCACTGATTACGATTTAAAACGCCATATGGAGTATAGCGGTGAATCTTTAGAATACCTCGATGCCGAAACAGGCGAGAAGTATGTTCCATACTGTATCGAACCTTCGTTTGGTGTCGATCGCTTGATGCTGACTGTCATGTGCGATTCATATGTTGAGGAACAATTAGAAAAGGATTCGCGAATCGTTATGAAGCTTCATCCCGCTCTTGCTCCATATAAGATTGCTATATTACCACTTAGCAAACAGCTGAATGAGAAAGCTAAAGAAGTCGTATCGATACTTAATAAGTATTTTTCGGTCGTCTATGACGAAACCGGCAGCATTGGTAAGCGTTATCGCCGCCAAGATGCGATTGGAACGCCATACGCTGTGACCGTTGACTTCGATACAGCTACCGACCACAGTGTGACCATTCGCGATCGTGATACGATGAATCAAATTCGTCTACCAATTAGCGAATTAGTTAGTTACTTTACTGTCAAATTATTCTATTAGTATTAAATTAGTACATTTTCAGTATAAATAGGAGGAAGCCATATACATGGTATATGAATCGAGTTTAGTTGATGATATTCTCAAACAAGCCGATATCGTCAATGTAATCTCAAGTTATATCAATGTGATTCGCAAAGGTCGCAGTTTTGTGGCTCTTTGTCCTTTTCATGATGACAAAAATCCCTCGATGATGATTTCGAAGGAAAAGCAAATTTTTAAGTGCTTCGTCTGTGGGGCGGGTGGTAATGCCATTAGCTTTGTTGAAAAGTACGAACGCATTCCTTTTACTCAAGCAATTCGTAAAACAGCAGAAATCATCGGCTTTTCCGACATTCGCCTTAATAAACCTTATGAACAAATTCATGTTGATGAAACGTTGATCCCTCTTCATGAGTGTATTGAAGATTTAACGACTTATTATCAATTTGGACTAGCTACGGAAGAAGGCGCGGCTGCCCGCGAATACCTTGCCAAAAGGCATATCGATCAGGATCAGCAAGAACGTTTTCGTCTTGGCTACGCCATCAAAGATGGCAAAGGTACGATATCCTTTTTAGAACAAAAAGGTTATAGTCTAAAGACTATTGAAAGCATTGGTATTGCTTTAGCCAAAGCGAACGGAACTTCCGATTCGAATGCTGGTCGGCTTATTTTTCCAATTCAAGATATCGATGGTAAGGTTATCGGCTATAGCGCCCGTAAACTCTTTGATGAGACCGAAGGACCAAAGTATGTTAACTCACCAGAAACCAAACTTTTTCATAAGAGTTCAATCTTATACAATTTCCACAACGCTAAACTTTCGGCAAAACATGATGGCTACATTTATGTACTAGAAGGTTTTATGGATGTTTTTGCCCTCGATAAAATTGGCGTTAAATCAGCGATTGCAATCATGGGTACAGCTCTGACAAAAGAGCAAGCACTAGTCTTAAGAAGATTAAATGTTGAAATTCGCCTCTGCCTTGATGGCGATAGTGCCGGTCAAATGGCGATGATGCGCATCATGAGTGTTTTAGATGGTGCCGGTGTTAAATATCGCCTTGTCTCTGAACCAGGAAACGAAAAAGATCCTGATGATATTTTACAAAGTGAAGGCGAGGAAAAACTTCGCAAGTATTTAAATATGCTTGTTGATCCTTTCGAATTTGCGTTGAACTATTATCAGCATACGAACCCCCTTGGATCACTTGAAGACCGTCAAAAAGTCATCAACCACTTTTTGCCAACCCTAGTTCAAATTCCTAAAGGAATCGATTTAGATAATCGCCTTTTTAAGTTGGCTAAAGTGACGCGCTTCGAGCCACAAGCGATTGCTAAATTCGTTGAAGAGGGTCGTAATAAAAGTCGTGTTGCCAGTGCGCAAGTTGCCAATCTTCCCGAGATGGAATTTAAACCTTTCCGCAAAGACCTTAGAAGACTTCAAAATGCCGAAAGGCAACTGCTATATAATATGTTTCAAGATCGAAGTGCGGTTGACTTCTATGAGCAGAATGTCCAATTCTTCTATATAGAAGTGTATAGACATATTGCCTTGCACATTATCGACTATCTTTCTAAACACGATGAACTGGATGTTTCTCTCCTAATTAATGAAATAGCCTTAAAGGAGTCGGTAAATAAAGACGAGATTATCGATGAAATAACGAGCCTCAATGTCAAAAATCTCTATCCGAAACCGAACGAGAAAACCTTAATTGAGGTTAAAAACGTCATTAAGGAAGAGACACAAAACTTATACGAAAAAGAGGCTTTAAAAAAATCATTGATTGGTAAGACGCCACGCGAACAGGCTCGCATTATCGATGATTACAATCGCCGCAAAATGAAAAAAGTCGGTAAATAACCGAAGAGGAGAATATATGGCCAAGAATAAGGAACAACTTGTTAAAGAGGAAGAAACTCTTAAAGTTAAAAAAAGCAAAAAAGTAGATGAGAGTAAAATTTTGAAACAAAAATCTACGAAGATCGAAAAAAACAAGAAACCCGCTAAAGCGACAAGCAAAAGTAAAAAGAAGGTTGTCGATGATGAAGAACCTATCATCATAATTGATGAAGACGAGGAAATTGAATCATTAGAAACGATCAAGAAAAGAATTGTTAAAACATTTAAAGAACGCGGTTTCATCGATATGAGCGAAGTTTTAGATCAAACGTCACACCTCGACTTATCCGATGAAGATGTTGATTCCTTAATTGCTTTTTTAAAGAGCAAAGGAGTGGATGTAATTTCCGATATCGACGCCGAAGCTGAACTTGATGACATCGATGTTGAGGTTATTAGCAAGGAGCTCGCAAAAGGCGAAGTTATCGAGGAAGAAGATTTGCTTGATGAAGATGAAGACAACGATGAAGAAGACCTCGAAGAAGTCGATGATTTGTCCAAAATCGCGACCGGTGAAGTAAAGGTAAACGACTCGGTTAAGATGTATCTTAAAGAAATTGGTCGCGTTGATTTGTTAAGACCTGAAGAAGAACCCATTCTCGCTCAGCGCATTCTTGATGGCGACATGGTTGCTAAAAACGAATTGATTAACGCCAACCTACGCTTGGTCATTAACATCGCTAAACACTATAGCCGTGGTAAAGCCATGGATTTCCTTGATTTGATTCAAGAAGGCAATCTCGGTTTGATGAAAGCAGTCGATAAATTTGACTACACCAAAGGTTTTAAATTTTCTACTTACGCAACATGGTGGATTCGTCAATCGATCACCAGAGCCATCGCTGACCAAGCACGGACAATACGTATTCCAGTTCATATGGTTGAAACAATTAATAAAATGAAACGCGTTCAGCGCCAACTCGTCCAAAGATTTGGTCGCGAACCAACTGCTGAAGAAATATCCGAAGAACTTGAAGGATTTCTATCCCCTGAGCGCATTCGCGAGATTCAAAGAATTGCACTTGATCCTGTTTCACTAGAAACGCCAATTGGCGAAGAAGAAGATTCACATCTCGGTGATTTTATCGAAGATAAAGAAGCCGAATCCCCTGTCGAATTTACGACTAAGTCGCTCTTAAAAGATGAATTATATGAAGTGATGAAAGATTTGACTGATCGTGAAGAGCGCGTTCTTCGCCTTCGCTACGGACTTGATGATAATCGTCCTCGCACCCTTGAAGAAGTTGGTCGCGAATTTGGTGTCACTCGTGAACGTATCCGTCAAATTGAAGCAAAAGCTATTCGTAAACTTCGTCACCCAACAAGAGCAAAACGCTTAGGAGACTTCCGCGATTCACGATGACTAAACTGGGAAAGCGATTAGAAGCAATTGCGAGCTTTGTTGATAGCGAAGCGGTAGTCGCCGATGTCGGTGCTGATCACGGTAAACTGCTTCTTTATTTAGCCGAACAAGGAAAAATATCGCTTGGCTATGGAATTGAAAATAAAAGTGGACCTTATCAAATACTCCAAAGTAATCTTAATGAGTGCATTTCTGCTCGTTTAGTGCCAATTTTCCAAGATGGAATCAGTGTTTTAAGCGATGATGTTGACACTCTTGTCTTAGCTGGATTAGGAGGTGAGACGATAATTTCCATCCTTCGAAACGGTTTAGATAACCTAGCAAACGTAAAAACAATTATTACTGATTCGCATACATCAATTGGCGAAGTTCGCCGCTATCTCACTCAAATAGGATATTCCATCGGTGATGAGAAGTTAGTAAGTGACAAGAACAAGTTCTATGAGATTATCAGATTCGTTAAAAGGAAAGAGAAACATTCTTATAGCGACTTCGAATATCGCCACGGTCCAATCATTATTAAAAGTCCCGAATTCAAAAATCACGCAAAGAGATTAATACACAAAATCAATATCCTTTTAAAAAAGGATTTGCCTGATAATATAAAAGCTAAGATGATCGAAGAAAAAGAGGTATTAAAAAGATATGAAAACTAAAGCCTTAATTCGCAAACTCGCAACGCGTTTTCCTAAACGATTGGCCGACAAAGGCGATCATATTGGTTTAATGACCGGTCAATTAAAAGAAGAAACGCGAACAATCGTTGTCTGTCTTGATTTTGATGAAGAAGTAATGCATAGAATCGAACAACTAGAAAATCCTAATGTTGACCTCATCTTAACTCATCATCCTTATTTGTACGGCACTCGCTATCGCGTTTTTAAAAGCGATGAAATCAAAAAGAGACTAACCGAAAAAGTCGATGCCCTAAAAATTCCAATTTATAGCATGCACACTAATTTCGACAGTGGCAAAGACGGCATGAATGATGCTTTAGCTTCAGCCCTTGGCTTACTTGATGTCAAACCCTTGGAAACTGCTCCGATGGCACGGGGCGGACGTCTTCGCACCAAAATGAAGGTCGAGAATTTTGCTAAAGAAGCTGCACAATTATTAAAAGTTCCTTATGGCCTTTTGACATCAGCTGGCAAACAAGAAATTCAGACAGTGGCCATCATCGGCGGTGGGGGGAGTTATTTTTACCAAAATGCTCTTCTTGAAGGATATGATCTTTATATAAGCGGCGATGCCCCTCATCATGTGCGGCGTGATATCATCGCTCGAAAATACAACTATCTTGATTTACCACACGAAATTGAGCGCATTTTTATTTCGCAGATGAGTAAGATATTACAAGAAATGGATAGTGATTTAGAAATTATCGCCATCAATCACGAAGAAACACCCAAAGTAATTAAAGCTTCTTGAGTAATTCAACGACACGATTCGTCGTTTCTAAAGGCGTTGAGGCCCCAGATACAACCGCGACATATTCAAGACCTATAAGGTCTTTTTTATTAATCTCCCTTTCGTTTAAAATACGAATAATTCTAGCAAAAGGTAAATGTTTACTCGCTATTTTAACAAGCGAAGCCGTATTGCTGCTATTTTCTCCGCCAACAACATAGACGAGTTGCGTTTCTCTTGGTAGTTTAAGCACAGCGTTTTGGCGAAGAAGAGTGGCGCTGCATATTTCGTCGGCAAGACGAGCGCGAGGAATTAATTTTACTATCGTTTCATGCAAAGCTCTTAATTCGAGATGAGAAAGTGTTGTCTGATTAATTACTAATGGCGATGAATCTTGGATTATATCTAAATCGAGGTTCTCGATTTTTTCGATTAATATAACATCATTGCTGATCGAGGCGGCAGCCATTGCTTCTGGGTGATTCTTCTTGCCGATATAAATAACTTGATGACTATTTTTTAGTTCGTTTTTAATGATATGGTGGTTTGTATTCACCATCGGGCATGTAGCATCGTAGGCAATCATCATTTTTTCTTTGACGATTTGTTCAAGAGCTGTGTCATGACCATGAGCGGTAAAAACGATAATAGACCGCTCAGGAAGTTCTCTAAGAATCTGGCTAGGTGTTTTACTCTTATCGCGCAGAGTCGTAATTCCTAACATAGTTAGTTCATTTATAACATCTTCGTTATGGACGATACTCCCTAAAACAAATACATCACCGGTTTGATGGCTTTCGCGGACCCTCTTAACAAGTTCGATAGCGCGAACGACACCTGTACAATAACCGTGAGGATTTGCAACAAAAACATTCATATGTTTAATCATAGCATAAGCCTCTTTATTCCGTGTATAATTATCAAGGAGTAAATTATGAGTTTTAAATCATTCAATTTAAGTGAAAAAATGGTTAATAGCCTCGCTCGTCAAGGCTTTATTTCACCTAGTTCAATTCAGACAAGAGTTATTCCCAAAGCGCTAAAAGGTGGAAACCTCGTTGCCCAAAGTGAAACCGGAAGCGGCAAGACTCACGCTTTTCTCGTTCCGATTATCGAAAACTTAAAAACCGATCTATCCTCATTACAAGCCATCATTATCGCCCCAACTAGAGAGCTGGCTAAACAAATATTTTCGTTTATCAATTCTTTTAAAGAAGATTATTCTAATCTGAATGTTAAGCTATTTACAGGTGGAAAAGAAACGGAGAAATCTTACCGCGAAGGAATGATAATCCCACACATTGTTGTTGGCACACCAACGAGAATTAAGACAATTATAAGTGATTTATCATTACTTGATTTAAGTCAAGTTAATACATTTGTATTAGATGAAGCAGATATGCTGATGGAGATGGGGTATTTTGTCGATGTTGATGCCATTTACAAAAAAATTAAACGCCCTCCGCAAATCATGGTTTTTTCAGCAACGCTCGAGTTTAATCTGCGTAAGCGTTTAGAAAAGTATGTCGGTGCTGACTTTGTTGTTGAAATGGATGATATAAAAACTGCCAAATCCGTAACCCACTATGCCATCGATATTAAACACGGCGATAATTTGAAAGCTGTAAAAGTATTTATCGAGACTTTTAATCCTTATCTTTTACTAATCTTTGCAAGCCGTCGTGAAGAAGTGACAATCATCAGCCAATATTTATCTAGTGTAGGTCATAAAAATATCACTCTTCACGGTAATATGAGTGTAAGAGAGCGAAAATCAGCGTACAAACTGATCGCTAGTAATAAATGCCGAATTATTGTCGCTAGTGATTTAGTAGCGCGAGGTCTCGACGTTAAAGATGTAACCGAAGTTTTAAATTACAATTTACCAAAAGATTCAAACTACTATTTTCACCGCGCCGGAAGAACGGGTCGTTTTGGAGCTAAAGGACGTTGTTATACCTTTTACAATGCTGATTCGAGCAATCGCATCGAGCAATTGATTGAACAGGGAGCATCTTTCTCATACTTGGAACTCAAAAATGATACAATTATAGAAACAAATTCTCTCACTCGCCGTAAAACTAATAAGAAGAAAATCGATTCGGAACTCGAACGGCAAATTAAGTACGCTACTTCAAAAGCGAAAACAAATGTCGTGAAACCAGGCTATAAGAAAAAAGTCCGTGAAGCCGTGGCTAAGGTAAAACGAAAACATCGTCGCGAAATTATTCGCAAAGACATTCGTCGGCAACGGGTTGAGCGATATAAAAAGGAAGGTAATAAAAATGAGTAAATTATACATTGGTTCGCATGTTTCGATGTCTGGTCCAGATTTTTATCTGGGCAGCGTCAAGGAAGCTTTATCATATGGCTCAAGCACCTTTATGTTTTATACAGGAGCGCCTCAAAACTCGATTCGCAAACCAACCGATGAATTAAAAATTAAAGAAGGCCGAAAACTAATTCAAGAAGCAGGCATTGATGAAAGTAAAATAGTTGTTCACGCTCCGTATATTATCAATATTGGCAATAAGACAAATTCCTCCGTCTATGAGTCATCAAAAGCTTTTTTAATTCAAGAATTAAAAAGAGTCCAAGCTTTCGGAGCTTCTATCCTTGTTCTTCATCCCGGTAGCCATGTTGGTTCAGGCATTGAAGTCGGTTTAGAATCGATTGTTGAAGCTTTAGATGAGGTTTTAGATAAAGATGGTACTAACGTCAAAATAGCGCTGGAAACGATGGCAGGCAAAGGCTCAGAAGTTGGCGCAAATTTTGAAGAAATCAGTCATCTTATAAAGAATGCTCGTCATCAAGATCGCCTTGGTGTGTGTCTTGATACTTGCCATATTAACGATGCGGGCATAAATGTGCATAATGTCGATGAAGTCTTAGCAAAATTCGATCAAGTAATTGGACTTAATAAATTGCTTTGTTTACATGTTAATGATTCGAAAAACGTGATGGGGGCTCATAAAGACCGCCATGCGAATATCGGTTATGGCGAAATCGGCTTTGAGACGATTCACGCTTATATTAAGCATCCTCGTTTAGAAAATATACCCAAAATATTAGAAACACCATACATCAACAATAAGCCACCTTACAAAGAAGAAATCGCGATGCTTAGAAACGGAAAATTCATCGAAGGTTGGATTGATAAAATCTGAGATTAAATAGACAACAATAAAAATAGGATATCAAGCGATATCCTTTTCTATTTCTTTTTTAAGTTCATCGAACGCCTCTTCGTCTTTGACACTTCTTAGCAAATTACCCTTTTTAAAAAGAACCCAGATGCCGTGACCACCGGCCATGCCGTAATCGGCATCTTTGGCTTCACCCGGTCCGTTAACAACGCAGCCCATGATAGCTATTTTCAAATTCAAATTATTATCTTCAAGGTACTTGAGTACTCGTTTTGACATAGGGACAACATCAACCTGAGTGCGCCCGCATGTTGGGCAGGAAATAATGGTTGGATAATTTTTATATAAGTCTAAGTCGTGCAGCAAACGTTTTGCCGCCAAGATTTCTTCTTCAGGCTCATCGCTTAAGGAAATGCGGATTGTGTCGCCAATTCCTCCGATTAGAAGCGGAGAAAGACCAGCTGCGCTACGAATTAGGCCGATATCCTTTGGGCCAGCTTCAGTTATTCCTAAATGTAATGGGTAAGGGAAGGTATCGTTTGCCTTTTTATAAGCTTCAATTGTTTCTAATACATTCGAACCTTTAAGTGAAATGACAATATCATAAAAACCCATCTTCTCTAAAATCGCTACATGCGTTTTGGCTGATAAGACTAATTTTTCTGTTGAAGAAAGCGTGTTATCATTAGCGATTTCTTTGGCGATAGAGCCTGAATTTACACCTACGCGAATAGGCACGTGATGTTTTTTGCAAGCATCAACGATGATTTTTATCTTTTCTTCAGAACCGATATTGCCTGGATTAATGCGAATTTTATCAATGCCGTTTTCGATAGCAAGAAGCGCTAGTCGATAATCGAAATGGATATCAGCCACAAGTGGAAGGGAAATATGACGCTTGATCTCAGCAATAGCTTTTGCATCATTTTCGTCTAATACGGAAACGCGCATCAAATCAGCGCCAAGTTTTGCCGCTTTATTTATTTGGGCGATAACTTCAGAAGCGCGTTCGGTTTTAATATTGCACATCGACTGAATCAAAACGCGATTTTGCCCACCGATTGTGAGTCGGCCGATGTTGATTTTTCGTGTTGTTTCGCGAGGGAGCATAATTACTTATATAATTATACCACTCGTTAACTTAGTGTAGATATCTTTATTTATATGTGTTAATATTTATGAGCAATTTAAAAGAGGTGACGAAAAATGCGTGACAACATTATCCTTAAATGTACCGTTTGCGGCGAAGAAAACTACATTGGAACCAAAAACAAGAAAACCCATCCGGAACGCCGTGAAATAAAAAAATATTGCTCGAGATGCAATAAACAGACGATTCATAAGGAGAAAAAGTAAGGACCTGTCCTTATTTTTTTAAATATGCAGATTCACATCCTTAACGAATCCGATTTCGTCAGCAATACTTATGTTTTGAATGACGAAAAGGGTAAAGCAGTAATCATTGATCCCGGGTACGGAAACAGTCCTTCAATTCGTGATTTTTTGCTAAGACGGGATTTTGAATTGGAGGCTATTTTGCTGACACATGGTCATTTCGATCATATTCGTGGCCTCCCGTCTTTGCTGACTGCTTTTCCAAAAGCAAAACTTTATATGCATGAGCTAGAAAAGGATTTTATAAATGACTCTCGCCTTAATTGCTCATACCTTGACAAGGATATTGATCCCGTTATCATTAACGCGAATCCAATTGGTGTTTTTGATGGCGAAAAGATAAATCTTTTAAAACGCGATTTTTTCGTCATACACACCCCCTTTCACACTCGAGGAAGCGTTTGTTATTATCTTCCTAGCGATAAAATGATTTTCACTGGTGACACTTTATTTCGAAACGCCATTGGAAGAAGTGATTTGCCGACTGGATCACCACGAACCATAATTCAAAGTTTAGCAAAAATTAAGTCTCTGCCCCCAGATACTAAAATCTATCCCGGTCACGAAAAGAGCACAACGATCGAACGGGAATTGAAATTTAACACCTTTTTAAAAAAAGATTACATTCCCAACAATAAATAACTTTGTTATAATAACAAACGGCATAGGGAGGAAGAATTATGATAAATGTTACTGAACTAAGACCAGGCAATCACTTCATCGATGAAGGTGTTTTGTACTCGGTATTAGATATTTTGCTTAATAAAACAGCTATGCGGAAAATGGTCGCCAAAGTCAAAGTCAAAAATCTAAGAACTGGGGCAATTCTAGAAATTTCAAGAAATAGTGGTTATGTCGTTGAACCAGTAAGGCTCGATAAGAAAAAAATGACATATCTTTACGATTCCGGTGATATGCTCGTTTTTATGGATCAAGTTACCTTTGATCAAATCGAATTACCAAAAAGTAATATGGAGTGGGAAAGAAATTTTCTTGTCGCTAATTCCGAAATCGAAATTTTAGCCTACGAAGATGAAATTCTCGGATTATCTCTTCCATCTAAAATTGCTCTTCAAATCGTTGAGTGTGAGCCAGCCGTTCGTGGCGATACCGTCAACAAGGCAATGAAAGATGCAATATTAGAAACCGGTTATAAACTTCGCGTCCCACTTTTTATCGAAAATGGCGAAACAATTCTTGTCAGAACTGATAATGGCCAATATGATGGTCGTGCATAAGGAGGAATAAAGCAGTGGAAGTATGGTCATGGATTTTATTAATTGTCTTGGCTTTAATCGGCGGTCTCGTCGCTGGCTTTTTTGTTTCAAGATGGCTCTTTAAACGCGAGCTCGCCAAGAACCCGCCCATTAGCGAAAATATGATTCGCGCGATGTTCTTGTCAATGGGAAGAAAACCCAGTGAATCGCAAATTAGAGCCGTCATGAACAACATGAAAAATAGCCAATAAGGCAAAGAAAATTATCAACAACAAAAGGCATGAAGATAGTGCCTTTTTGTTTTGCTATCAACCATTTATTTTCATGCTAATAGTAGGGGAGAGCCAAACAGATATTTTAAATGTATTCAATCACAAAATTTCTTTTAAATGTCAATGAAAAGTAAACGTATTATCGAAACATTTTTGAATTATCGATTTATGTTAATAGATTATTCACATGAGTAAAATAAACTATAAAAATACTAATTAACTACTATTTTACTTGATCCAACGAACTTTATTTTCTTCGTTTTTGGAGAGTCTTTTGATGTTTTCGTGATGCCGCAAAATAAGGATGATGGTGATGATGGAAACGACAAGAGTGTACTCCCAACCGGCTACAAAAAACGAACCTCTTCCCCACATGCCAAAATTGAAAGCTCCCGGGACAATTAACTCAATGATTAACATTATCCACGAAGCCAAAGTTACAACTGATGAAGCGATGATCGAGGAAAGTGAAACAAACTTTTTATTCTTAAGTACGACAAAGAAAACCAAGCCAAATATAGATAGAAACCAACTAGTGGCGACAACCATTCCGGCAAGGGCTGAGACAGCTTTGCCTCCTCGAAAGTTGGCATATATTGGCCAGCAGTGTCCGATGGCGGCTCCTAGTGAACCGAGGTAATAATAAAAAAGACCATTATTCCATAAACTAACAACGTTTTTTAAATTAGTAAAGTTGATAAGCAAATAAACTGTCCAAATTGCCAAGACGGCTTTTATGATATCGACAATCATAACTGCTAGGCCGGCTTTTTTGCCCCAAAGTCTTCCCGCATTCGTGCCACCAGCATTTTTCGAACCAAAATCGCGAGGATCTTGTTTGAAGAAGAGCTTGCCAATTACGATAGCGGTTGGAAATGATCCAATTAAATAACCAATTATTAATGCAGCTATACCAACAACTATATTATAAATAATATCCATAAGTCCTCATCCCTTAAATGCTTATTTATTATATAAAACTATCATTACTTTTCAAAACTTATTTGTTATAATTACGAATTGATTTATAGTTCGCGAGGCAAGCATGGCAGAAAAAACAATTAAAAGTACATACACGGCAGACGATATCGATATTCTCGAGGGTCTTTCTGGTGTTCGCAAAAGACCAGCCATGTATATTGGCTCGACCAACTCCTCTGGTCTTCATCATCTTGTTTGGGAAGTAATCGACAATGGTGTTGATGAGGCGTTATCAGGTTTTGGAAGTAGAATTAGCGTCATAATCCATAAAGATGGTTCGCTTTCAGTCGAAGATGAGGGGCGAGGTATTCCTGTAGGAATTCATCATCAAACTAATATTCCAGCCGTTCAATTAATTTTTTCCACCTTGCATTCAGGAGGAAAATTCTCCGATGCCGTCTATAAAAGTAGTGCAGGATTGCATGGTGTTGGTGCTTCCGTAACTAATGCATTAAGCGAGTACTTAGATGTCACTGTTTTTCAAGAAGGACAAGCTCATCATATTCGATTCGAAAATGGTGGTAAGCTCGCCATTCCTCTTGAGATTATTGGTAAAACCAATAAACACGGCACCCTTGTCCGCTTCAAACCTGACGCAACAATCTTTTCATCAGTGGAATTCAAATGGGATACGATTTATAACCATTTGCAGGAGAGTGCTTTTCTGCTTAAAAAGGTTCGTTTCATCCTAAAGGATGAAAGAACTGACTTATCCCATGAGTTTTATTACGCGGATGGGCTTAAAGAATATGTTGCAACTTTAAATCAAAGTAAAAAACCGCTTGGCAATATCGTCTCTTTTGAAGATGACTCAAACGGTATCAAAATCGAATGTGCGATGCAATATTGCATCGAAGACTATAATGAATCGATTTATTCTTATGCCAATAATGTTCGAACCAGGGACGGAGGTACTCACGAGACTGGATTTAGGATTGGTTTAACAAGAGCCGTTAATGACTTCGCTACCGAACATTCCCTTTTAAAAGGGAAAAGTAAATTAGAAGGTAGTGACATTCGCGAAGGTCTCACTGCCATTTTATCCTTAAAGATCCCCGAATCGTTACTTCAATACGAAGGACAAACCAAGTCAAAACTCGGCACTCCAGAAGCAATTCAAGCTGTTAATAACTTTATTTATAGTAAGTTAACTTACTATTTAAATGAAAATAAAGAGTTTGCAGTGAACTTAATTAAGAAGGTTACCGATTCTCGCGATGCCCGTCTTGCGGCCCGCAAAGCAAAAGAAGAAGCAAGATCAACAAAAAAGGTCAAAAATGAGATGATTATCAGCGATAAACTCACACCTTGCCAATCAAAGGATTATCCTCTAAATGAACTATTCATTGTTGAGGGTGAATCTGCTGGTGGTACAGCGCGCAAAGGGCGTGATCGATTGCATCAAGCTATATTACCACTTCGTGGTAAGCCCCTTAATACTGACAACGTGACAATGGATAGAATGTTAAAAAACGAGGAATTTGCGACGATTATTTCTACAATCGGTGCAGGTGTTGGCCAAAACTTTGATATTGATGAATCAAAATACGGAAAAATCATTATTATGACTGATGCTGATACCGATGGAGCTCACATTCAAACCCTTTTGCTAACCTTCTTTTACCACTACATGAGACCATTGGTTAACAAGGGAAAAATCTATGTGGCGGTGCCTCCTCTTTATCGTGTTTACAAAGAGGTAAATAAGAACATTGTTTATGAATACGCCTGGGACGATCGAGGTCTTGAAAAAGCTAAGAAATCGATTGGTCCTGGATACAAAATATCTCGTTATAAAGGTCTTGGCGAAATGGATGCTGATCAGCTTTGGGAAACGACTATGAACCCTCGCACTCGACAGTTAATTCGTGTTAAAATTGAAGATCCGCTCCTTGTCGAAAGACGCGTAAGCGTCTTAATGGGCAAAGATGCCGCCATTCGCCGTAAATGGGTTGAAGAAAACGTTGATTTCAATGTCGTCGATAAATTCATTGAGGAGGTCAAATAATTAATGGCTAAAAAAGTCCCAGAAACTGTTGAAGTTATTAAAGAAAAAATTCATAACGAACCTCTCGAAGAAGTGATGGGCGATCGATATGCAACTTATGCTAAGTACGTAATTCAAGATCGAGCTATTCCTGATGTTCGTGATGGTCTTAAACCGGTTCAGCGGCGCATCATTTATGCGATGTATGAATCAGGGAATATTTCGACACGTCCAACCAAGAAGTGCGCTCATACCGTTGGTGCAGTCATGGGTCGATACCACCCACATGGGGACTCCTCAATTTATGATGCTCTAGCACGTATGTCACAAGATTGGAAAGTTCGCGTGCCGCTTGTCGATTTTCAAGGCAATAATGGTAGTATTGATGGTGACATTCCGGCTGCCTATCGTTATACTGAGGCTCGACTTAGCGAAATTGCCGAAGAATTAACAAAAGACCTTGAGAAAAAGACAGTTGACATGGATTTGACTTTCGATGACACCGACTTTGAGCCAAGCGTTTTGCCCGCTCGTTTTCCCAACTTGCTTGTCAATGGTAGTGAAGGCATAGCAGTTGCATTAGCAACTGAAATTCCGCCTCATAACCTTCGAGAAGTTATTGATGCCGTCATCTGGCGGCTCACTCATGTCAATGTTACTCCCCTTGACTTGATGCGCTTTATCAAGGGACCCGACTTTCCAACAGGCGGTCTTATTTATGAAAGTGAAGGTCTACAAAACATCTATGAAACTGGTCGGGGAAGAATCGAAGTCGCGGCCAAAACGGAAATTATTGACGAAAAAGGGACTAAGCAAATCGTTATTACAGAAATTCCGTATAAAACAGTCAAGATATCTATCGTCTATGAACTCGACAAAATACGTCATGGTAAAGAAATTGATGGCATCGTTGAAGTCCGCGATGAATCAGACCGTAAAGGTTTACGAATTGTTGTCGATTTAAAAAAGGATGCAAAGCCCGACGTTATTTTGGCTTATATTTTTAACAAGACACAACTCAAAACATCATATTCAGCCAATATTGTCGCCATCGTCAACGGCCGTCCAAAAACGCTTAATCTTTTACAAATAATTGATGCTTATATTGACCATCAAGTCGATGTCATTACGAGGCGTAGTAATTACGATTTAAACAAATGTCAAACACGACTTCATATTGTTGATGGCTTAATCAAAGCAATCTCGATACTTGATAAAATCGTGGAGACAATTCGCTCGTCAAAAGACAAAGCCAACGCCAAAGACAACCTTCAAAAAAAGTTTGAATTTTCCGAGGCGCAAAGTGAAGCGATTGTTATGTTACAACTTTATAAGTTGTCAAATACCGATATTTCGACTTTAGTAAAAGAAAAAGAAGCCTTAGAAAAAACGATTTTAAAGCTTCAAGGTATTCTTGAAGATCGCAAAAAATTAGATCGTGTTATTATTGCTGACTTAAAGGCTATCGCCGCGAAATACGGCGATGATCGAAGAACGCAAATTGTTGAAAAAGATATTAACCTTCAAATCGATAAACGAGATTTAATTGCCAAGGAAGAAGTAATGATTTCAATCACTCGGGATGGCTACATAAAAAGAAGCTCGATTAAGTCCTATCGGGGTAGTGGACTTAACTCTCTACCAGGTATGAAGGAAGGCGATGTTTTAGTCTATCGCGGCCAAGCGTTAACGACAGATTTTATCTTGGCTTTTACCAATCGCGGCAATTATCTTTATATTCCTGTGCATGAAGTTATCGACACAAAATGGAAAGAAGAAGGTCGGCATATCAACTATCTAATTAGTCTTGAATATAAAGAAAAAATCATGTGCGCTTTCGCGGTAAATGAATTTAGAAACGATTTGTTCTTAGCTCTTATTACAAAAAAGGGACAAATCAAGCGCGTTCGTTTAAGCGATTTTGTCGTTATTCGCTACGCCCGTCCAATTACGGCTATGAAACTCATTGGCGATGATGAAATCACGGATGTTGTTTTAACAAGTGGTGACAGTAACATCATGATTTTAACAAGCCTTGGCGGTGCAATTTTATTTAACGAGAATGATGTTTCAATCGCTACACTTAAATCGGGTGGCGTCAAAGCAGTGGCCCAATTAAAACCGGCGACGATTGTTAAGATGCTCATCTTTGAAAAAGAAGAAAAAGCCAAGATTGTTCTCTTAACACACGCTGGTCATCTTCGTATTTACGACTATTCAAATACACCATTGACATCAAGACTTGGCAAAACGTCGCTTATATATCCATGTTTTAACAAAGAGCCACATTATCTAATTTACGCCTGTAAAATCGACCCAAAAGATGAGAAAATCACTCTTCGCGTGCAAGCCAATAATAAATCGATAATTGATGTTGAAATCACTGATTTCCATGTCACTCCGAAAAACAGGTACGCAAAGGGAACAATCACGCTGCCTCGACGCTCGCATCTTAATATCGTTTTCCGCGAAGATAACGTTATGATTGATAAAACATTCGTCGCCCACGAACCTCCTATTAAGGAAATCATCATCAAGGATAATGAAATTACTGAACTCGATGAAAATGGCGAAGACTACAAGCAAATTTCAATTTTTGAGGAAGATGATACCAAAAAATAGTTTGGATAATGATTATGTAAGGCAACATTTAATTGATTTCGCCTTTTGTTTTTAAAATATTGCTAGTATTTGTCTATTTTTTTGTGCTTATTATTTGTAAAATAAGATTATGAATAAACGTTTCATTCCTTTCTGTGTAGCAAAAAGTATCTACGACATTGATCCCATCTTTTTCAAGAAACATCAAATTAGCATCCTGTTTGTTGACTTGGACAATACCCTAGACGCCCATAACAAATCTCATCCCAGCGACCGGGCTCTTGCTTTAAAAGATAAACTCGCAATATCCGGCATTGAAATGATTGTCGTTTCAAACAATACCTCTAAGCGCGTTTCAACATATGCGAAGGAGTTAGGTGTACGCTATGCAGGATCATTACTTAAACCATTCGCTTTTCGTCTTAAGAAATTCATTAAAGCCAATAAAATAGATATCTCAAAAGTGATGATGATTGGCGACCAAATTATCACTGATGTCTGTTGTGGCAATGGCGCGGGCATTAAGGTTATTCTAACCGAACGGCTTGTCGATGATGATCAGTGGACGACAAAATTTAATCGCTTTTTTGATAAACCTCGCTATAAAAAATTGCGAAAATTAAATCTCTTAACTAAATGGGAGGATAAATAATGGCTAAGTTAAACATTATTCGTCGTTGCTACTCGTGTGGCGTTGTCTTGCAAAGCAAGGATCACGATAAAGATGGCTATGTTGAAAAGGAGTTGCTTCAGGACTTATCTAAAGGCGTTTTGTTTTGCCAAAAATGTTTTCATAGTGAAAAATATAATCTTTCACCAAGAGAAGCGAGTCTTGATCACGAGTTTTTTACGCTCATCGCCGATGCTCAGGCCACTGATGCTTTAATCGTTTATGTTATCAATCTCTTTTCTTTCGAGGCTGGTTTCATTCGCGCTTTAAACCATTGGCTTTCAGGACTTGACATTTTAGTTATCGCAAACAAGCGCGATATTATTCCTCAAGATGTTAGTGATGAAGCTCTCAAAGAATATGTCGCTCATCGACTAAGAGTAGAAAAACTAAAAGTTCTCGACGTTAAACTAGTCAGTGCCTCTGAAAATTACAATATTCGAGATGTCATCGATGCAATTAAAGAATTGAGAAGAAGAAGGGACGTCTACATTATTGGTCAAAAACATTCAGGAAAAACAACCTTAATGGAAACCTTTTTAAAAGAATATAAAAACGTCAGTCGCACAAACATCATCACACAAAACTATCCAGGCACGAATTTAAAGGTTATGCAAATACCTATCGATCAATCGACTTATTTCTATGACACTCCCGGTTTAGGAAACGATAACAGCATTCTTGAAAAGGTGGAAAAACAGGTTTTAAAATCCGTTGTTCCGATTAAACGTGTAGAAAAAAGACTATATACACTTAATAAAGATCAGTCACTTTTTATCGGTGGATTAGCGCGTATTGAATTGGTTGAAGGAGAAAAAACAGCGGTGGGATGCTATTTTTCTTCAGAAGTCGATATTCGCAAAATAATCGTTCCGGAACCGAATAATCAATTTTTACGAACCCTTAATAAAAACTTGCTTCATCCAACTTCGAAAAACTTACAGAGCTTAAAAGACTTTGACATTTACGATGTTGTTGTCGACGAGGAAGGCTCACGCGATATAGGAATTAATGGTTTAGGATGGTTCTCGTTTATTGCAAATAAACAAACTTTCCGCCTTTATGTTCCAAAAGGCGTATCATTTTATACAACGAGGTCAAAAATTGAACATGTTAAGTAATAAAGATCGTCAGGAATTATTCGCCCTAAGTAATAAGCTTAAAACTCGATACATTATTGGAAAAGATAATTTATCTACAAAAGTTTTTGAAATGCTAGATAAGGCCCTAACCGCAAACGAACTAATTAAAGTTTCGGTCAATAAACATGCGGAAGGAGAAACTGAATTTTTCGCTCAATCACTTTGCGGAAAACTCGGATGTTTTTTAATAAAAATCGTCGGTAGAACGATTGTTTTATATCGTCAGTCTCCTAAAAGGAAAGTAAGGTAGTGGAGAATATCATTCTTTTCGGAGGAGCTTTTGATCCCGTGCATAATGGTCATCTTCGCATGGCTAATGCGGCGAGTTTTTTGCTCAATGCTGATATCGTTTTTGTACCGAGTAAAAGTCCGCGATGGAAAAATCCAACAGCAACAATCGATCATCGATTAAAAATGTTGGCATTAGCTATTCGTCAAAACGGTATTTCTGGAACAACTATCTCTGACTTCGAAATCAAATCCGAATCAGAAGTTAATTATACGATAGACACAATTCGCTATTTTGTTAAAAAATACCCTCTTAAGCGCTTCTTTCTGCTAATTGGCGCTGACCAAGTTAATCAATTTGCTCAGTGGCGGGAACCTGAAGAAATAGTAAAACTCGCGAAGGTCGTTTACATCCCTCGACCTGATATCAAAATTGATGAAAAAATAGTAAAACGTTTTTCTATTGAACAATTGCCTTATAATCACACCGGCGAAGTATCATCGACAAAAATAAGAAATTTGCAATCACTTGATATGCCATCTTCGGTGCTTGATTACATCGAAAAGAACCATCTCTATTATATAGAGAGAATTCTTAACATCGTTGGCAAAGAACGATATGCACATTGTCTTTCTGTCGCTCATTTAGCGCGTTCGATTGCTTATAAAAACGAACGCCCAGAATATCATAAAGCTTATGTCGCTGGCTTATTGCATGATCTTGGCAAGGGCTACGACACCGAGCAAACAATCGCCATTATGAAAAGACAGTTTAAAGATTATGTTAACCTACCTGCTTTTGCTTATCATCAATTTATCGGTTCTTATCTAGCCCAAAAAGAATTTGGCATTAAGGATGAAGAAATACTTGACGCAATTAGTTTTCATGCCACTGGTAAACCGCATATGAGCCCGCTTGGTAAAATAATCTATAGTGCGGATAAAATCGATCCGCTCCGCGGATTTAATTCGCGACCTCTTATCAAAAAGTGTTATAAAAACTATTATTTAGGTTTTCTAATGGTATTAAGTGCTAACCGCGATTATCTTCTTGCCAATGGTAAGGATATAAAAAATTCATTAACTGACGCTTGTATGCAACTTTATCTAGGGAAGGGGAAAGAAATTGAGTCCAGATAAGTACACAAAAGCCATTCTCGAGCTTTTAAACGAAACAAAAGCCGAGGACATTCAAATCATCGACGTTCGTGACCGAACACCATTTTCCGAATATTATATCCTTGTGACAGCATCAAATCCGCGGCAAATGAATGCGCTAAAGGATGCCGTCATCGAGAAGTTGGGAAAGCTTAAAGGCAATGTCCATCATGTCGAAGGAAGTGGCGATTCCGGTTGGATACTAGTTGACGCCTATCATGTAATCATTAATATTTTTCTAAAAGAGGAACGCGAACGAGTCAGTCTCGAACAAATTCTCTCACGTAAATAAGGATTATCAATCAATCTAGAATCACTTAAGGAAAGTGGTTCTTTTTTGTCGGTCAATATTTCTTAACGTCTTATCCAAGTTGGCCATTCATAAGATTTTAAACATAACAAGACAGATAAATGTGCTTTTAGAAGTGTTTTCTACTTTTTAAGAGATTTGAAGCAAATAGCAATTACTTCGCATAATCTCCATTATGTTAACCGTATAGTGCTTTTTATAGATTTTATCGGCTTTTCTGTTAATCGAAGTCTCAGCGTATAATTGTTTTAAAATCGTGTTTTAATAAGTTTTCCACATAACGCCTATTATAATTAACTACTAATTATCTACTAATTCACTTATTGCCCTATTTCTTTTAAACCCTACGTATATATTTATAATGATTGGATTTATAATAAAAATATGAGTAAAAAGTGTTGTCCATGCTGTGGAGAATTCACACTTAGTCACGGCCAAGAAGGTGAAATTTGTCATATTTGCGGATGGACAAAAGATCTTTCTCAAGAAACAAATCCCTCACTATCTAATGGTCGGAATAAAAAATCTCTAACCGAAGCTAGAGATGTATATTTTGCGCATTGCCATGATCATTCGCTATTTTGAATAATGAATAATTATTGTATTTTATCAGTGGGTCTTTAGTTTTCGTTTGGCGAAATACATCGCAAGGTCAATAAGGCCGATTAAAATAATGGCGAAGATGGATATAGCGACAATCCTCGTCATATCGGCTTCGATATAAGCGAGATGTATTAAGCGCCCTAGGCCGCTGATACGATTCGAACCAGCGATGATTTCCGACATGATTGATATTTTCATCCCTAACCCCAGACTCGACACAACACCAAGCAGAACATAAGGCATCGATAAAGGTATCTTAATACGAATGATTGATTGCAACCGACTCGCTCCGTCAATCTTTGCTGCTTCCCGAACTTCTTTGTTAACGTTTTTAATTCCTGTGGCCATCGATTCATATGAAATTGGAAAGATAATTAAAAAGACAATGATGATCGGGGCGAAAATAGGACGAAGCAAAACAATCAGGATTAGAATAACGGCCGCTGTTGGTAATGTTCTTAAGGTTATGATAAGCGGACGCATGAAATTTGCGAAACTTTTATTGATGCCGGAGATAACGCCTAAAAACGATCCAATGACAAAGGCGATAGCAAAACTTATGACCAATCTTAATAAAGTGCCACCGACAGCAAGCCATGTCGAAGCGTGAGCGAATAGTTCAAAGAAGAGAGGGATGGCGTCTTCGGGACCAGGAAAAGTCTTTAAAACTGTGCCTTTAACAATTAATGAAGTAAGCCACCATAAAAGAAAAACGAAACCAATTCCAAGAACCGTATAAATTATTACGGCGTGTTTTTTGAAAAAGGCTTTCGTTTTTTTCATGTTTCTATGTTAGTTATGAATCAAGAAAGTAAGAATCGTCAAACTGTTCTAAGTCAAGTGTCTCTAAAAATTCATTAACATCAACTGACTCAGTGCCACGAACAAGACCAAAACCATTCGCTCCATCCGATTGAGTGGTTAACATAATATTTGAGTTAAAACCAAATCTTGCAGCTTGAGCTTGAATATCACCATAGGCATCCATAGCTTCTTTAGCAAGGGCCGGATTATCAATCGCAACATCGATGCGTTCAACCATTTCATCGACATAGTCGATAAAAGCATCTGGATTTAAATCATATTGACTTGTTCTTACAAATAATCCGGCCTGGGGAATGGCGGTCTGACCAGTCATTTCCTCCCATTCAGCCCGAATATTTTTGACAATTTTAACCTTGCCATATGTCGTGGCCGTTTGATCATTCATCGCAATATTAAGGGCTGGTTGAGCGATAAAGACGAAGTCGACATCTTGTCCAGAATACTTTCCTGTTTTCAAAACACCTAAAGCTTCAGAAACACTCGGAACGTAGTATGGAGTATTGTCAATTACCCAATATTCACTTAATTCACGATACACTAAATCAGGAATGAGGTTTTCACCAAAAGAGACAACGACATCTTCAGATGTTGGCATTTGGCCTTCATCTTTGTCGATACTAACTAAATAGAAATTGCCACCGGTAATTATCTTAGCTAGTTTAAAATCCAAATCATTGTTTTTAATGCTTTTTAAAGCATTAATTGAATCAAAGATAATGGCGTTATAGTAATTAGTTTGAAACTCTGCCAAGACATTACTTGGCGTTGAGTTTGTAACAAAATTATCATTATCGCCTTGATTATAGAAAGCTAAAGCCGGTGCGCCGGCTGGTGAAATAGCGCGAATCGTAATATCTTCAGGCGTGTTACCGCATGAACTAAGAGTTAATGCCACAAGGGGCAAGATGATGCTTTTAATTTTCATTATTCAAATATCTCCATAATTGGTTCGCCAATTTGATTTGGCGTTTTTTTAAGACCGAAATTTTCTAAAACAGAAGCACCGATAACGGCAAATGATGCTCTTTCATCAAGGTATCGCCCCTGCTTTAGTGACTTAGAATATATCAAGAGAGGAACTTTCTCTCTCGTGTGATCAGTTCCGTGATGGGTTGGATCGTTGCCATGATCGGCAGTTACCATCACTAAATCGTCATCGCGAACAACTTTTAATAGTTCGCCAAGTTGTACATCAAATTCTTCGAGGGCTTTGGCATATCCCGCGGCGTTACGACGATGGCCATACTCACTATCAAATTCAACTAGGTTAACATAACATAAGCCAGTGAAGTCATGTGACTTCGCTTCTTGAATCGTTTTGTTCATACCATCGCGATTTGAAACCGTCTTCTGCGTTTTAACAACGCCCATCGTATTAAATATGTCGTTGATTTTGCCAATCGAACTAACCATATATCCGTTATCTTTTAAGATGTCGAGGGTCGTTATTCCACTTGGCGAAACAGCTAAATCATGGCGATTTGATGTTCGCTTAAAATTATTTTTATTCGTACCGATAAATGGGCGTGCGATAACGCGACCAACAAAGTACTCGGGCTTCATGCATATTTCGCGAGCGATTTCACAGCAACGATAAAGTTCTTCTACGCCGGTGACTTCTTCATGAGCAGCAATTTGTAGAACGCTATCGGCCGAAGTATAGACAATTAGTGAATTCTCGCGCATTTGTTGTTCGCCTAATTCCACCAAAATTTCTGTTCCGCTTGCGGCTTTGTTGCCAATAATCTTATGTCCCGTTTTTTTAGCTAACTCATCAATCAGAGATTGAGGGAAGCCTGTATCAGTAAAAGTCTGAAAAGGTGTCGTTGTATTAATGCCCATCATTTCCCAGTGTCCGGTCATTGTGTCCTTGCCTGCGCTTGTTTCACGAAGTCGAAGAGAATAAGAATGAGGATGATCGACGATACTCGTTCCTAAAATGGGGGCTAAGTCGCCTAGACCAAGCGAATTCATAACCGGGACTTTTAAACCACCGACCTCGCGGGCGGTGTGCACGAAAGTGTTCGCGCCTTTGTCTCCGAATTTTTCGGCATCCGGCATCTCGCCGATTCCAACGGAATCGATGACGATAACGAATAATCTTTTATATTTGTTCATATTAACTCCTTTATTATCAATAAAGATTGTATATTATTTGCGTTTAGCATACAAATCATAAGCACTGAGAATGCGCTTACTTGAGACGTGAGTATATATTTGCGTCGTGGCGATATTTGAATGACCAAGCATTTCTTGAACCGCTCTTAGCTCAGCGCCATTATCTAACATATGAGTCGCGAAACTATGTCTTAAGGTATGTGGCGAAACTTCTTCTTTGATTCCAGCATAGGAGGCATATTTTTTAACTTGTTTGAAAAAATATTGGCGCGATAAAACTTCGCCATAGCGATTTAAAAAAACATATTTTGAGTTCTTGCCGACGTTTTTAATGCGCGCTTCTTCGATATATTTTACGAGATATTCAAGAGCGAACTCTCCAATCGGAACACGACGCTCCTTGTTTCCTTTACCATATATGGTAATGATACCGTGAACAAAGTTAATTTGCGAGCGTTCAAGTTTGATTAGTTCACTAACGCGAAGTCCTGATGAATACATAACCTCAAGCATGGTGCGGTCACGTATGCCTTCATTTTTATCTAAATCAGGAGCTTCAAGGAGGGCCTCTACTTCTTCGACGCTTAAGGAAACAGGAAGTTTCTTTATCGCCCTCGGGGAATCTATTTTTGGAACGGAATCGCCGAGTATCTTTTCTTTTTCTAGAAAGCGATAAAAATGCTTTGTTGAGGATAGACGTCTTAGTATCGTCGCGTTGGCTCGCTTCAATTTGCTTTGTATCTTGATGAAGTCTGTCAAATCACTTACTAATAAATCATCGGTTGTATTTTTGTTTTGAAATACTTTAAAAAACTGTTTTAAATCATTTGCATAAGCATTAATGGTTTGTTTTTGAACACCTTTTTCGACAGTGAGATATTGAAAAAACAAATCAATCGCATCATCAATCTTCATTTTTATCTCCTTTATTTTCTGTTTCAATCTCGCTAGCCCGTATGAGCATTGGCTTTTTAAGTTTTCGATTTAATTCGTTAATCAATAATTTAGTCGTGCTTTCTTCCTCGTGTTTTCGATAATCAAATAGCGACATTTGAATAACAAGATCGCGAGGATCAATTAAGTTTTGTAAGGTCACACCAACGAGGCGAATTAATTGACCTTTGTAATGACGCTCTAACAAAGTTAAAGCTTTATCAAAAATAACTTCGTATTCATTCGTGGGCTGTTCAAAAGTAATCGACCGATTAATTGTTTTAAACTCTGTATCTTTGATTACGATTTGGATGGTTGAACCCTTTTTACGTTCCGCCTGTGCTCTTTCGCTAACTTCTTTGGCTAATGAGGCAATCATTTCCTTAATTTCACTAAAATCATTTGTGTCATGCATAAAAGTTGAACTGTTGCCGATGGATTTCGGATCCCATGGTTCTAAATCAAGTTCATCGTTTCCATAACCATTTACCCAGTCTTTAATGACGAAAAAGAATTTTCCGAGGATCAAGTGCAAATCAGCATCATCGGCGTTTATTCGTTTAGCTAGATCACCAATCGTTTTAATGCCAGCCGCTTCAAGTTTTGGCGAAGTCTTTCGCCCAATTCCGTAGAAATCGCGAATCGGGAGCGGATAAAGAAGTTTAGGAATGTCTCTTCGTCTTAAAATTGTAAGGCCCATTGGTTTTTTCATATCGGAAGCCATTTTGGCTAAAAATTTTGTTGGACCGACACCGATTGAACATTTTAATCCGGTTTTCTTAAGTAGCATATTTTGCATTCCAATTAAATAAGCATGAACATCCGCCACTTCTTTTAATGTTTCCGTCATGTCGACATAACATTCATCGACCGAGGCTTTTTCGACTTTTTTACTATATTTACGAACAAAAGCGAAGAACTCACGCGATAATAATCCATAATAATGAAAATCGACAGGAAGAATAATAACGTGAGGACAGAGTTTTTTTGCCTGGAATGTTGGCATTCCCGAACGAATACCAAATTTACGAGCAGGATAAGAAGCTGTTGAAACAATGCCTTTACGACCATCTCCGCCAATTATTACTGGCTTGTTGACTAAAGAAGAATCGCGGATTTCTTCAGCGGTGGCAAAGAAAGCATTTAAATCAATATGAACAATAATCTTACTCATTAAACTTATTATAAATAAAAAAAGACTGGTTGACAATATTATGTTAACCAGTCCCTATTATTTTTTACTTAAGCTTTTTGATTTTTTCCAGAACTTGACTTGGCAATAAGCCAAATTGTTCGAGTTGTTCGGATATTTTGGCTTGCGAAACAAATGTGTCCGGGACAGCAAACGTTACAATTTTCCCGCGATAAGATAAATCGCAAAGCTTCGTTTTCAAATAGGCAGCAAAGCCATATTCTGTCGCATAAGCATCGTAGATTACGATTGTTTCATATGCGGTTAATTCTGCCAACACACTCTGATCGTGAGGTTTCAAGTAAATAGCATTCACTAAAGTGATATTTGAATTATCGGCAATCATCAATTCTTTAAGCGCTCTTAATAGTTGGCCAACGGCGATGACAGCAACTTTTTTATCTGTAGCTTTACTTTCGATAATCCATTTGCCGAATTGATGGGATGCATCTTTAATAAGATGGTTCTTTTTTAATAAGTCACGAGGATAACGAATAAAGAAAGGCCCATGATTATTAAGTGATTCATTAAGAAGGTATTTAGCTTCTTCATCGCTTGAGGGCATTGTTACAACCGTGTTAGGTGTATTAAGTAAAAACGACTCATCATAGATGCCTTGATGTGTTTCGCCATCGAGACCAACTAATCCCGAGCGGTCAATCAAAAAGGTAACATTGAGATTCATTCTCGCAATATCATGAATAATTTGATCAAATGCTCTTTGTAAGAAAGTCGAATATATCGAGACAATTGGGTGCGTTCCCGCAACCGCTAATCCGCTTGCCAAGGTCACAGCATGGCCTTCGGCTATGCCGACGTCAAAGGTTCGTGACGGATAAGAAGCAAACAAATCTTCTAGGCCGCTTCCTTTGACAGTTGCTGGCGATATAATGACTATGTCATTACGCTTGGCCATTAGTTCCGCTAATAAGTCACTATATAAATGAGACCAAGATAATAATTCCGGATGCAAGTTTTTGGGTTTGCCGGTTTCGATTTCAAACGGAGTCACGCCGTGCCAATAGCCGGTCGTGTCATTTTCAGCATATTTATAGCCTTTACCTTTAATTGTCGAAACATGTAAAACGACTGATCTCGGCGTTCTTTTAGCGCGAGTAATAGCTTTTTCAAGAGCCTTAATATTATGACCATCAATACACCCAATATATTGAAAGCCCATATTATCAAAATATGTTGTTGGAACAAGTTTACGCTTGATAGCGTTTTTAACACGTGAGGTAAAATTATAAATGCCATGGCCAAAGCGCGTTGTAAACATAAAACGCTTGTATGAAGATTTCAAACGATTGTATCCTGAGGCTGTTGAAATCTTAGAGAAAAACTTGCCCATGCCGCCAGTTGGTCGAGAAATCGACATTTCGTTATCATTTAGAATGATAATAACCTTATTTTTGTTATGCGAGATGTTATTTAAAGCTTCAAAAGCAAGTCCGTTAACGACAGAAGCATCGCCAATCACGGCTACCACATCATATTTTTCACCTTTCGCGTCGCGATTCAGAGCAAAACCTTGCGCCGCGCTCAATGAGGTCGAACTATGGCCAGCCTCAAAACAATCGTAATATGATTCACAAATCTTTTGAAAACCAGAAACACCATTGCGATTGCGTAAATACTCTAAAGAGCGACCTGTGAGAATTTTATGCGTATATGATTGGTGGCCCACATCGAATATCAATTTATCATGTTTAAAATTAAACATGCGATGGAGAGCAATAGTAATTTCCACCACCCCAAGATTACTTGACAAGTGACCACCATATTGACTTGTCTTTTCGATAATCTCGTGGCGAATCTTGTTCGCGAGAACATCTAAGTCAGAATATTTAAGATCATTTAAAAAATCAGGGCTTTTAATGTCCTTAATAGCGATTGAATATGGCGCTTTGGTGTTTTTCATTTTACTATTTAAATACTAAATAAATACTATAATTACAAATTTGAATTCATTCAACCTTTAATATATCCGCTATTTTTGTTTCTGCTTCTTTAAGGGTGCTTTCTAGCTTCTTAATGATATTTTTGCCCTCTTGATAAAGTTCGATGCTTTGTTCTAATGGCAAGGTTTTACTCTCGATAGTCGAAACTATTTCTTCTAAACGAGCTAACATTTTTTCAAAATTGATTTCATTTTCTTTAGCCATCGCTCTTTTTCTCCTTGTGTGTAATTACCGATTCGATTATACCATCATTTACGGCGGTAATAACTCTTTGGTTGGGTTCAACTTTGTTGATTGAGTCAATAATCCGACCTTCAGCATCAGTCATAATTGAATATCCCCTTTTCAAAACACCATATGGGGATAAAGCTTCCAGTCTCTGATAATATGATTTTACTTCGCGGTTGGCAATCGCGTAACTATTTTGCATTGCATTAATAAGACGAATACGCATTTCTTTTACATCTCGTGCACCGTTTTCGTAAATACTTTGGGGATCGACAAAAAATGATCTTCTTGATAAAAGGGCGAGATGTTGTTTTAGGGCCGCTAGTTTATTATGAATAGACATTATCATCCGTTCTAAACTATTGTTTAGAGTCTCGTATATTTCTCGTTTATCGGGTGTGGCTAATTCAGCGGCGCCAGTCGGGGTTGACACACGTCTATCGGCAACGCAATCGACGAGCGTAAAATCTATCTCGTGACCAATAGCCGATATAATCGGAGCTTTGCTATTTGCCAAGGCCCGAACAAGATTTTCATCATTAAAGGCATTAAGGTCTTCACTTGCGCCACCGCCCCGTCCAATTATCAAAGTGGATAAAGGATAAGTGTTGGCCAAGTTAAAGGCTCTCAGTAAATCTTTTGGAGCTTCACGTCCCTGAACTAAACTCGGAAAGAAATATATTTTAGCGATTGGATAACGGCGATGAATGTTTTTAATCATATCTTCAATGGCCGCACTTCCCGACGCCGAAATTATTCCAATGGCTAATGGATATGATGGGATTCTTCTTTTTCTACTTTCATCAAAAAGACCTTCTTTTTTGAGTTTTTGTTTAAGGTTTTCGAACTCGACAAGCATCGCTCCTTGCCCGAAAAGTTCGATTTCATTAACGTAGATTTGATAACTTCCTCTCTGGGGATAGACGCCGACGGATCCATAGGCTAAAACCTCATCTCCGTCTTTTATATCGAAATTAATATGCAAAGCATCATTAGCGAACATTACACCCGAAATAACACTACTTTCATCTTTTAGGGTGAAGTAAAAATGTCCGCTGGGGTATTTTTTTAAGTTGGATATCTCGCCTTTCAATCGAACAAAGCGTAATGAAACTTCACCATCTATAATTTCTTTGATGCGACGATTGAGACTTGTTACAGTATAAAACTCTCCAGCTTTCATAAAGTGTTTTCAAGAACGCCATTTATAAATATATAATCGTCGCGATCTAAAAACCTTTTCGCGAGGCGAATAGCGATATCGATAACAATGCCACGTTCAACACTGCCGACATATTTATAGTGTGACACTGACAAGAGCAAGATTGCTTGAGCGAGGCGATTAAGACGGGAAAACTTCCATTTCTTCATATTTATCTGCAAAGCAGAAATAATCTCCTCGTGATTTTTTATCGCTTTTATAACTACTTCGGAAATATAGGTATCAATATCCTCAAACGGCTCATCGCAGACGCGCTCAAGAAGCTCTTTAATATCAATTTCCAAATTCATTTCGGCTCTAGTTAAAAAGTCATAAAGACAAGACATGGCTATAATTTGATTTTGATTGCGGGAGTTAATTGTGCTCATGATGTTATTCCTTCGTATTTGTCTCTTCGATTATGGCATTGCTCTGCCCATGAAAGCGTCTTTCGATGGCAATAACATTGTAATATTCATAAATGGCGATGATTAAAGCCCCTAGGATGACCAAATGGGTCGCGATGGTAAAAGCATAGGTTGTATCGAGATTCGTGCCGTAGACGAGAAATACGGCCACAAAATCAGCAAGGTATAGTCCTGTTCCGACGAACAAGAATATTTTTTTGCCTTGTTTAGCGAAAAAGCCTAAGGCCGTGAAAGCCGCACCCGTCGCAATCGAAACAGCAAAAATGGAAAGATAAGTTGCGTAATCAGGAAGATTGAAATCAAAAATCAGGCGATTAATAAAAACATTAAACGCCAATGACATACCATAGCCAGCTTCACTTCGAAATATAGCAATGATTGTCGCCAAGATAGATATAACACCAGCCCACATTAAGAAAAGAGCCGTCTTGCGATAAAGGCGCACTGCTTTATTGTGTTGTTCAGCATATGTAAGTTGGGGCTTATTTTTTTTCATATTGTAAAAATAGACTCGAGAGAGCCTATTGTATAGAAGCGACCTTAATATTTATATTAAATGGTACCATTTCCGTCATGGCCATCAGTGAATTAGCCACTTCTTCTTGAATTTTCAAGCAGACCTCGCTGACGTTGACACCACTTTTAATTGCCACATCGATGCGAATGTCAACTAGACCGTTGCTACGCAGAATGGCTTGAATTGGTTTGTGCAAAGTAAAAATACGCGATTTATTAGAAGAAACAGTCGCTCCTTTAACGCGGTTTGTCGCCGTTTGGGCAATCGTTTCAAAAACACGACGGGAAATGCCCATCACTCCATATTTGGAATAATTTTCGATATATACATAATCTGCCATATGTTTCCTCCGTCGTGATTATATTAAATAATCGCTATCTTTTTAGCAAGTCTATCACTATTTAACGATTTTTTCGACTAAAGATACTAAACGCTCAGGGGTGAAGTTGAATTTCTTAACAACATCAGCCATCGGCGCACTCGCACCAAATTCATCAA
>Ga0265294_10001174_pt1 | contig 35587 bp, 38 predicted proteins | sample MunlanPumphouse3_FD_192504 | JGI IMG/M metagenome (GOLD analysis project Ga0265294, IMG submission 192504) | Groundwater microbial communities from a municipal landfill in Southern Ontario, Canada - Pumphouse #3 | ecosystem: Environmental > Aquatic > Deep subsurface > Groundwater | place...
TACAACGGAAAATGATCGAATTTTTGTCATAATAATTATTTTTGGTTGATGATATTCAAGCCGCAAATTTATAAAAAAAATATTTACTATTCGAAAAAAATAAAAAAATAAACGTTATATGTAATAAGATGATTATTAATAGGATGACAATGAAATGGAAACAAGTTTTGAGAACAAAGCTTCCATGATTTACCGATTATTTTAAAAAAAAATGGTTACTGTCCGATAAATATTAATATGAACCATAACGAAGTAGTCAATGATGCTACAGCGTTTTTTTCTTTGTCTTGTGATAGAAATGCCGCAGCAAGTGAGTGCAAATTTTTTATCAACCCAATCAATACACGCATTAACCCCGGAAGAGGTCAAAATCATCTAATTTTTCCAACAAAAGCCATCACATTCAGAGGTTTTATAATTTTTGGCGCAAATATTTCCCGAAATGGCGCGGATAACAATAATATTTATATTTTTGCATGTTTAAACGAAAAAAGATAAAATGAAACTTGAAGAGATTAATTCCCTTATCAATGGGAAAGTTGTAGAAGGGCAAATGCCGCCTGATAAAACCATCGACTGCGCATTTGCCTCGGATTTAATGAGCGATGTGCTAACCATTCGGACAGAGAAATCACTGATGTTGATTACCGGTTTGGCAAATTTGCAAACCATACGCACCTGCGAAATGTCCGATATTAAAGTAATATTGTTTGTTCGCGGAAAAAAAGTTACCGAAGAAATGAAAGAATTAGCCGCCGACAATGAGATGATCTTGATGGAAACCGATTATTCTCTGTTTCGGACTTCCGGGCTGCTCTATGCGGCAGGACTGAAAGGCGTCTATTAAAATTAGAGATTATGAATTTTGAATATCAAGTTGAAGGCGGCGATTTTACAAATGCCGGAACGACTTCTAGTATCGTTAAAAAAATGATGAAACAGTTAGGCGTGCAACCGGATATAATTAAAAGAACGGTAGTCGCACTTTACGAAGCTGAAGTTAATATTGTTGCCCACGCCTATCGCGGCACCATTACCGTGGATTTAGACGAAAAGAAAATATATGTCAAACTTTCCGATGAGGGTCCCGGCATTCCCGACATCGACCAAGCCATGCAAAAAGGTTACTCCACCGCTTCACCCAAAGTTCGCGAAATGGGCTTCGGTGCCGGAATGGGACTCCCCAATATGAAATTAAACTCCGACCAACTGAACGTTACTTCCGTTGTCGGGAAAGGAACCACTGTCGAAATTATCAACTTTTTTTAAATGGAAACTTTTCACCACGCTCTTAAATTTAAATATGACTTGTGCATCGGCTGTTCTCATTGTACCAGCGTTTGCCCTACAGGTGCCATCCACGTTGAAGACGGACACCCCATCTTAGACAATAATCGCTGTATCGATTGCGGACACTGCTACCACACCTGTCCCGTTAACGCCATTTACATCGAACAAGATGACTTCCAAACCATCTATCATTATAAATGCCCGGTCATTTTGATTCCGACCCTTTTTAGCGCTCAATTTCCCGAAAAAATCAGCCAACGCGCCATCTTGTCCGCTATCTATCATCTTGGATTCCAATATGTTTATGAAGTCGAAAAAAGTGTTGATGTCATTAAAGCGATGATTAATGAAAGAGTGAAAGATGATCAGGCGGAAAAACCAATGATTTCTACTTTCTGCCCTGCCATCGTCAGACTGATTCAGGTTAAATATCCTTCATTGGTTTCCAACTTATTGTTAATTAAACCACCATTGGATTTGACGGCACTTTATATTAAAAAAGTATTAGTAGAAAAAGGCGTACCGGCAGAAGACATCGGCATTTTTTACGTGTCACCATGTGCTGCCAAAATTGCCGCCATCAAAAGTCCGGTGGGGGAAGATAAATCCCCCGTTGACGGCGTTATTAATATGAATTACTTGTACAACAAAGTATTCCGCATTATCAAACAAGGACTTTATCAATTGCGCGAAGACGAGTTCGATTTTCACCCGCTTTCCAAAAACAGCATCCTTTGGTCACTTACCGGCGGCGAAATTAAAGATATGCCTGCCGGCAGAAATCTCGCAATCGACGAAGTTCATAATGTGTCGGACTTTTTGGACAAGTTGGAAAATGAAGACATCAACAACATTGATTTCTTGGAACTGCGCGCATGTGACGAAAGTTGCGCGGGGGGAATATTGTGCGCCGGAAACCGCTTCTTAATAGCGGAAAGACAAAGAAAACGCGCCAACCAACGCCCGAAAGTCGTCTCTCCTGACGAAAATAACCTCCTCAAATACAAAGAATACCTTGAACAAAGCAGCAAATTAGGTGAGGTCATGCCGCGCTCCATGGATAAATTGGACGACAATATCTCCATCGCCATGCGAAAAATGAAAAAAGTTTTCGAAATTAACGACGAACTGCCCCAAGTCGATTGCCGTATTTGTGGCTACCAAACTTGCAAAGCTCTCTCCGAAGCCGTCGTCAATAACCAAGCCGACATCAAACAGTGTATTTTCGTCCAACGTATCCTCGAACAAACCGATAAATTAACCACCATGGAGGCACTCAAAATTACAAAAAAAGTATGGGGCGAAGCCAAATTGGATAAGTATTCCATTAAAAACTTGGATTTAGAATAATATAAAAGATTTATTATCAATAATTTATAATAATAATAAAAAAAATATTAATAATTTTTCATAAAAATTATTTTATAAAGAAATATGTTTTATCTTTGCAACTGAATTTTATTATTAATTAAAATTAAATAATTATGAAAAAACTTTTTACAATTTTATCATTGTGCTTAGCAACAGTTGCTTTAAATGCACAAATGACAATTACGGACGATTTTGAAAGCTATACTAATTTCACAATCAATCCTGAATCACAGTGGACATTTGTCGATGTAGATCAAGATTCTACTTACGGATTTAATGGCAACACATTTGAGAACAATTATTCTCCAATGGCATTCATCGTGTTTAATCCCAGTGCATGCCAAACGGATGTAAGTTCTAATTTTCCTGCACATTCTGGGGCTAAGTATATGGCAGGATTTGCTCTTGTTACCACTGCTCAGAACAACGATTGGATGATTAGTCCTGTATTGGATGGGAATAGTGGTTCTATTTCATTCTTTGCTCGTGCCTTGACTAATCAATATGGTTTAGAAAGCTTTAATGTTGCTTATTCCACTACAACAAATGAAACGAGCGCTTTTACAAACATCAATTCTATACCTGTCACTGTTGATACGAGTTGGGTTGAATTTACGTACGCTTTTCCTGCTGGAACACAATATGTTGCTATTCAATATGTTTCAACGGATGTTTTCGCCTTATTTATTGATGACGTAACGATTCAAACCACAGTAGGTATCTCTGAAAATACGACTTCTCAAGTTGCCGTATTCCCGAATCCTGCTACTAACGTATTGAACGTGCCAGCTGACGGTTACAAAACTATCGAAATCGTGAACTTGTTAGGTCAGGTTGTTTACAGCAACAACGTTACCGAAGCTACCATGCAAATCAGTGTTCGTGATTTGAATAAAGGAATCTATTTCGTTCGTTTAGCTAATGAAAACGGCGTTGCAACCCAAAAATTTATCAAAAAATAAGTTTGCGGATAACTATAAAAAGAGGCTTCAATGGGAGCCTCTTTTTTTTGTCTTATTCTTTCGTTATTAATGAACTGAATATCAATTAACTATTGGAATTCATGAACCCTCTTTCTTTGAATAAAGAAAGGCTTGATATATCAGCCGAAACGGATTTCTCGGGCAAGAATAGTGATAAAAATTTCTTTAAATGGTTGGGATATGACGACTATCTCTATAAAAAATTATTGCTGTCCGGTAAATATTGTAATGCGGTGGCGTCCGATCCCGTAGGATTCGTATGTTTGTAATGAATGTTTCATAAACATGGAATGGGGCGTACCTACGGCACGCAACAAATATAGAGATGCACGGTCGTGCGTTAGACATGAGAAATAATGGGAAACATCTGTTTTAACCCGAAGTAATCCTTCGGATTTCTTATGCCTTATACATTCTTCGAAAATGTAAGCCTGACAAAATATGAACCGCTGTGATTAACCCAATACTAATAGATTCATCAAATAGTATTTATTATTTACCGGACAGAATAATAACAGCAAATAAATGATGTATCTAACAATAAATCAGTAACATAAAATAAAAATATGATTCATACAATAATTTTTCAATTTTTTATTTGAAAAATGTTGATGATTATGCAAAAAAAGTATTAGTTTTGCAACTGAAAAATAATAATCACCAAAAAAAACAGTATGAAAAAGATTTCTATTTTATTTGCGCTTGTTTTTGCACTCTTTACAGGGTTTTCGCAAAACGCAACTATTGTTCTTGAAGCTCATGACGTTTGGGCTGATGGTACAGGTTATCAAATCTTGTTAGCACCTACTTCTGCCGGAGTTACATTGCCCACCGGACAGATTACTTGTGGGGACAACACCCTTTACAACGCCTGTGCTTATAAAATCCCTACCAATGCAGATGCTTCTGATGCAAATGTTATTGTTGATGGTACAGGAACCCTCCAAATTCCTGCCGGACATTATTCTTACATTATTTTAAACCCGGGTTGCACGGGCTATAGCACTATTTATATTGCTGCCGCCGGAGTTGATCCGACATCTGTTGCCGATTACAATTTCGAAGCCAACACTACTTATCATTTTACAATGGCTCGCAATGGAAACAATGATGGTACTACTCTCACTATTTCAGTAGATGCGCCAGACCAATTGGCTTTGGAATCATTAAATTTGCCCTCAGAAGCCGGGATTAATACCGATGTAGATGTTAGCGGAACGATTACCAATCGTGGAAACAACAACATTACCAGTTATGACGTAACTTACAACATTAGTGGCGGTAATAATGTAGCTACCTACACCGTTACCGGCATTAACATTGCTCCTTATGCTACCCACACTTTCACGCACAATATTCCAATTAATGTGACTACTTCCCAAATCGCTACTGTAAATGTAACGGTTTCTAATGCCAACGGTGGTGCTCAAGCCAATACCAGCACCTTATCACAAGTTATCAACTTCTTTGATGCTTCTTTATCCGTTCCTCGCAAAGTTTTATTGGAACACTTCACAACAGAATCTTGCGGCAACTGCCCTGCGGCAACTGCCAATTTGGTAACTTGGTTATCTTCTCGCCCCAATATCATTTGGCTGGCACATCACGCCGGTTATTATACTGACAGTTTCACGATTCCGGCAAGTGAACAATTAACCACCTTCTTCAATGACGGAGGTAATACTTATGCTCCGGCTATTATGTTAGACAGATACTTTCTTTCTCCTGACGGTGACACCGGTCCTGTTTTCTTCCCGTCTTCTACCTATACGCCCACTTTGATGGATCAAAGATTAGCTACACCTGCTTTTGTAACCGTTGGTATTACCGGTTCTTATGCACCTGCCACTCGCGAGCTTTCTGTTACCGTTTCCGGTCAAGTAAAAGATGTATTGCCGGGTAATGACATTCGTTTGTCCGTTTACATTACTGAAACTGATGTAGATCATGTTAACCAAACCAGTGCACCTGCCGGATACGTTCACCACTATATCGCAAGAGCTGCTTTAGCAGGAACTTACGGAGATGCCAATGTTGTAACCAACACTACTGGAAGCCAATATACCAAAAATTATACCTATACATTACCGGCTACTTGGGACGCCAGCAAATGCCAAGTTGTAGCTTTCGTGAATGAGTGGAATCCTTCTAACGTAAACAACAGCCCTGTTTTCAATGCAGAATCTGTTTCTGTTGAATCAATATCAGGCGTTAACGAATATGCAAATGCCGTTTCTTGCAACGTTTATCCTAACCCTGCAAGCGATGTATTAAACATCCAAGTATCTGAAGATATGACCCGCATCGAATTAGTATCCGCTATCGGTCAAAAAGTTATGTCTCAACAAGTTAATGGCTTACAAACCACCATCAACGTTAATGACTATGTAAATGGTATCTATTTCTTGACTATTTACACTCAAAACGGAAAAATCTCCAAGAAAATTACGATTAATAAATAATATTGTAATACTTCAAAAAAAGAGGATGCTTCGGCATCCTCTTTTTTTTTGAAAAAATGTACCGTTTTTCATACCTCTTTTGCGGCCGCTGTCAGCCTTTTCGCAAAGCGGGCGGCAATCATCGCGACTTGATTTTTTGTATCAAGACAAAAAGTTAAGAAAAAAGAAAAACCTTTAATGTGTTTTAATCCGAATTAAAATGCGAACAAAACCAGTTGACAATCAATAAAATAGGAACCATTACGTTGAGTGGAATGTCTTGCAGAAGCTACTATGCCCGTCGTTATAGTAAATTTTTTGCGTATAAAAATTAATTTTTTTTTGAATGTCCAATTAGAAACAGTCCTCAACATGGAAGATCTATAGATGCAAAGGAAAGGAAACGATTTTACTTCATAACTTTTCCAATGAGGGTAAATGAATTTACATCATCAGTGTAAACTCTCTGAATGGAAACTCAATTAAAGTGGCTAAGGGGGAAGAATAAATTATTCTTCCTCACTGTTTTCGACAGCCTCGTCATATTCATCTTCATCTTGTCGAGGGACTTGTGTAACGGCAGCAATGATATCGTTGGCTTTCAAATTGATAAGTCGGACACCTTGGGTGGCACGTCCCATGACGCGAAGTTGGTCAATATGCAGTCTGATGGTTAAGCCGGATTGGTTGATAATCATCAGGTCATCTTCGTCCACAACGGATTTCAGGGCTATCAAGCCGCCGGTTTTGTCGGTAATATTAATCGTTTTGATTCCTTTACCGCCGCGGTTGGTAACTCTGTAATCATCTAAGGAAGATCGTTTTCCGTAGCCGTTTTCGGATACTACCAAAACATTGCTATCGGGGTTGTCGATACAAATCATACCGACTACAAAGTCGTTTTCGTTGGCTAAGGTGATACCGCGCACGCCGGAGGCATTTCTACCGACGGCTCTCACATTCTTTTCGTTAAATCTCACAGCTTTCCCGGAATGAAGTGCCATCATAATTTCGCTTTCTCCGTTGGTCAATTGAGCCTCTATCAGGTGGTCATCTTCGCGAATAATAATTGCGTTAATACCATTTGAGCGCGGACGGGAGTATGCTTCTAATGAAGTTTTCTTGACTATACCTTTTTCGGAGCATAAGATGATGTAATTATTGTTGGTATATTCTTTATCGGTTAAATCTTTGATATTGATAACGGCTTTAATTTTATCATCACTTTCAATATTGATTAGATTTTGGATAGCGCGACCTTTAGACGTTTTGACACCTTCAGGTATTTCGAAGACTCTCAACCAGAAGCACTTTCCTTTTTCCGTAAAGAAAAGAAGGTAGTTATGATTGGTGGCGATGTAGAGATGTTCGATAAAATCTTCATCGCGCGAGCCGCCGCCCTTGGAGCCTTTACCGCCGCGGTTTTGGACTTTATACTCGTTTAAGGATGTACGTTTGATATAGCCAAGGTGTGAAATCGTAATCGCTACTTCGGTATCGGCAATGGTGTCTTCAATTTTGAAATCGGCAGAGGTATATTCGATTTTGGAGCGTCTTTCATCGCCGTAGCGTTGTTTGATGTCTGCCAATTCATCTTTCATCACTTGCATTTGCATGGTTTCATCAGCCAGCAATCTGGTCAAATAATCGATGGTTTTCATCAATTCGTCATATTCGGCTTGCAGGCGTTCGCGTTCCAGACCGGTAAGTTGGCGAAGTCTCATTTCGACGATGGCGCGGGCTTGAATTTCGGAAAAATCCCATTTTGTCATTAAACCGGTTCGGGCATCATCTACGTTTTTGGAAGCACGAATCAGCGCAATTATCTCATCAATAATATCCAAGGCTTTCAGCAATCCTTCCAAAATATGAGCCCGTTCTTGGGCTTTTCGAAGTTCAAATTTCGACCGTCTGATGATCACTTCGTGGCGGTGTTTTACATAGCATGCAATGATATCCTTCAACCCTAAGGTCATCGGACGTCCGTTCACCAAAGCGACATTATTTACGCTAAAAGAAGACTGCAAAGCCGTATATTGGTATAATTTATTCAAAACGACATTGGGAATCGCTTCTTTTTTCAATTCATAGACAATACGGGTGCCGTTTCGCTTATTGGAGAGATTTTCGATATTGGTAATGCCTTCTATTTTGCCTTCTTTCACGAGATCCACGGTACGGCGAATCATATCTGAGGGGTTAACCTGATAGGGGAGGGAGGATACGATTAATTTTGCTCTTCCTTGTTCTTCCTCAATGGTTACATCTCCGCGCATAACGATTCTTCCACGACCGGTTTCAAATGCTTCGCGTACTCCATCGTAGCCATAAATGGTACACCCTGACGGAAAATCGGGAGCTTTAACGAACTGCATTAATTCGGAAGCAGTAATATCGTGATTATCAATATATGCGGTAATACCGTCGCATACTTCGCTCAAATTATGTGGGGGCATATTGGTAGCCATTCCCACAGCAATACCGGAAGAGCCATTGATAAGCAACCCCGGGATTTTAGCCGGCAACACGACAGGTTCTTGTAAGGAATCATCGAAATTATTTCTAAAATCAACGGTTTCTTTTTGAATATCTTCCAACATTTCCTCCGCAATTTTGCGCATACGGGCTTCTGTATAACGCATAGCAGCAGGGCTGTCGCCATCTACCGAGCCAAAGTTTCCCTGGCCATCGATAAAGGGGTAACGAAGTGACCATTCTTGAGCCATACGAACCATAGAATCATATACGGCACTATCCCCGTGCGGGTGATATTTACCTAAAACTTCACCGACAATTCTCGCAGATTTCTTGAAAGGTTTACCTGACACGATCCCCATATCCCACATTGCATATAAAATTCTACGATGAACAGGCTTAAGTCCGTCTCGCACGTCCGGAAGGGCACGCGATACGATCACCGACATTGAATAGTCAATGTATGCGGTTTTCATCTGGTTCTCAATATTTACCTGTACAATTTTTTCGCCTTCTGCCATGATTTTGTTTGATTAATGTTATAACTCTATAAGTATCAAATATATAAGTTTGGTATAAATTAGAGTGCGAAATTACAAAAAAAATCGTTATAAAAGGCTTTATTGGACGATATTTTTCAACAATTCATTCAATTATTTTTCATTCAAGAGAGACGGAAAAAAGATCTGATGATTCGTTTTGTAAAAAGTAATGTTCCCTTATCAATCTTCTTTAAACATTGATTTAAAGATTGTTATATGAAACGGCAAAGTCATTGTTTTGGAATGGGTCATTGAAAAGAGTTCTCATAAAAAACGTGATTGTGGAAGAAATTAGATTTTTTAAAAATATTTTTATAGAAGTGGTATTTATATCAAAAAAAAATGTATTTTTGCACCCTGAATTTAAGCAAGTAAAAAAATAATAGAAAATTAGAGAAATGGCAAATCACAAGTCAGCAATTAAAAGGATAAGAGCAAATAACAGCAAAAGATTAGCTAATCGTTACTATGCAAAAACGATGCGTAATGCGATTAGAGATATTAAGATGGTTACCGTGAAGGGCGATGCCGAAAAGAAATTACCCTCCGTTGTATCTTTAATTGATAAATTATCTAAGAAAGGCATTATTCATAAAAATAAAGCTGCTAATTTAAAATCAGGTTTGATGAAAAAAATCAATACCTTATAATTTTGTTTTCATAATGACTGAAGAGGCCCTGCAATTTTGCGGGGTCTCTTTTTTTGTGGTATATTGTCAGGGAGATAAGTTGTTTGGCAAATAGATTGAATACGATTAAAAGCAAAAAAAATCTCCCGATGTGGGAGATTTTAGTGAAATTATAAAACAAGAAAACTCTTGTTTTTAGGTTTATTATTAGCCGTTAAATACTTTATCTAAGCCGATTCCTCTAACTTGGGCAACGGTATAGGGGTCGCGCAGTTGAGCGAGGGCATTGATAGTGGCTTTCACAACGCTATGAGGGTTTGAGGATCCTTTTGATTTAGCCAACACGTCTTTCACGCCAACGCTTTCCAAAACGGCACGCATAGCACCACCGGCGATGACACCGGTACCGGGAGCTGCGGGTTTCATGAAAACGAGAGATCCGCTATATTTTCCTTCTTGTTGGTGAGGAATTGTACCTTTGAGTACGGGAACCTTGATAAGGTTCTTTTTTGCGTCATCGATACCTTTAGCGATAGCAGCGGAGACTTCCTTTGCTTTTCCCAATCCGTAGCCGACTACGCCGTTTTCGTTACCTACCACAACAATAGCTGAAAAACTGAATGTTCTACCACCTTTTGTTACTTTAGTTACTCTATTCACTGCAACCAATCTATCTTTAAATTCGATATCGGTTGATTTTACTCTTTTAACGTTTACATTTGACATAACTTCTTCTGTTTTAGAACATTAAACCACCTTCTCTGGCAGCGTCAGCCAAAGATTTAACTCTACCATGATACAAATAACCGTTACGGTCAAACACCACTTGCGTGATACCGGCGGCTGTTGCTTTTTCTGCTACATTTTTACCAACGAGGGCAGATTTTGCCACTTTGGTAATTTTCTGGTCGCGAATTTCCGCGATAGCGGAAGATGCCGATACCAATGTACGTCCGGAGAGATCGTCGATAATTTGCACATAGATATCGCGATTACTTCTAAAGACGGACAATCTTGGACGTTCCGGAGTACCGCTAATAACTTTGCGGACTCTTTGTTTGATCCTTGTTCTTCTAAATATTTTTTGATTAGCCATTTTACTATATTTTTTTCAATTTTATTTATCTGCAGATTTTCCTGCTTTCTTTCTAACGATTTCTCCCACGAAGCGGATACCTTTTCCTTTGTAAGGTTCAGGTTTACGATAGGAGCGAATTTTGTTGGCAACTTGTCCCAATAATTGTTTATCAATACTTTTCAAAATAATGATGGGATTTTTACCTTTTTCGGTAATCGTTTCGACTTTTACTTCGGGTGAAAGTTCGAATATCAAGTTATGAGAATAACCTAAGCTTAATTCGAGTAATTGGCCGGTAGCTTGAGCTTTGTAAGCCACGCCGACTAATTCTTGTTTGATTTCGAATCCTTCGGAAACGCCTTTAACCATATTGGCTAAGAGTGCGCGATAGAGACCGTGCATAGCTTTATGGCGTTTTTGTTCGGTAGGGCGTTCCAAGATGATATGGTTATCTTCGATTTTGATAGTGATGTCACCATCAACAAATTGTTTCAATTCTCCGAGGGGACCTTTAACGGTAACGACATTACTTTTGGGGTCTCTTTGGAAGTCCACTCCTTTGGGGAGGGCAATGGGTAATTTTCCTATTCTTGACATAATTCTTTCCTCCTATTAACTAATGTAACATAAAACCTCACCACCGACATTATTTGCTTTGGCTTCCTTATCGGTCATCATGCCGTGGGAAGTTGAAACAATAGCTATTCCCAAACCGTTGAGAACGGTAGGCATTTCTTCCACGCCAACATATTTACGCAAACCGGGGCGGCTCACGCGTTGCAAGGTATTGATAGCGGATTGTTTGGTTACCGGGTGATATTTGAGGGCTATTTTGATGATTCCCGGGTGGCAATCATCTTCAAATTTATAATTCAGGATATAACCTTTTTCAAACAAAATTTGCGTGATAGCTTTTTTTGTTTTAGAAGCAGGAATTTCTACTATTTTGTGATTAGCCATTATGGCATTTCTCAAACGTGTTAAGTAATCTGATATTGGGTCCGTATTCATAACTATTTCTCTCTTTTTTAATTTTACCAACTTGCTTTTTTAACGCCCGGTATTAAACCAGCCAAAGCCATTTCTCTAAAATTAATACGAGAAATGCCGAATTGACGCATATAACCTTTTGGACGACCTGTTAATTTACAACGATTGTGTAATCTGATAGGATTAGAATTTGGCGGAAGCTGTTGCAATGCTTTCACGGCAGCTTCTTTCTCATCAGTATATTCGCTGCCTGTATTGATAATTTTCTTCAATTCGGCGCGTTTTGCAGCATACTTAGAGATCATTCTTTCTCTTTTAACTTCTTTTGCTTTTAATGATTCTTTTGCCATATCCTATTTTTGATTTTTAAATGGTAATCCAAATTCTTTTAATAATGCCAGACACTCTTTATCATTTTGTGCTGTAGTTACGAAAGTGATATCCATACCATTGATTTTCGCAACTTTATCGAGGTCAATTTCGGGGAAGATAATTTGTTCGGGGATACCTAAGGTATAGTTTCCTCTTCCGTCGAAGCCTTTATCGTTGATACCTCTAAAGTCTCTGATACGAGGGATAGAGACGGAGATAAGTCTATCTAAAAATTCATACATTTTTTCGCCGCGGAGGGTAACGCGCACGCCGATAGGCATACCACGACGCAATTTAAAGTTAGAAATATCTTTTTTAGATTTTGTAGGAACGGCTTTTTGTCCTGCAATAAGGGTCATTTCTTGAGCGCCTATTTCGATTAATTTCTTATCGGCGATACCAAATTTTCCCAAACCTTGGTTCAGGCATATTTTTTGTAATCTGGGAACGCGCATAGGGGATTTGAATCCAAATTGTTCTTTTAATGCGGGAACAACTTCGTTATCATATTTTTCTTTATATCTTGGTACGTACATTATTTGATCTCCTCCCCTGATTTTTTAGAATATCTAACTAATTTACCTGCATCGCCCAATTTTCTACCGATTCTGGTAGCAACGCCTTTGGCATCCATATACATCAGATTTGAGATGTGGATTGGGGCTTCTTTTTTGATGATACCGCCTTGAGGGTTTTTCGCGTTAGCTTTGGTATGTTTTGATACCATATTCACGCCCTCTACCAATGCGCGGTAGTTTTCTTTGTCCACCATTAAGACCTTTCCTTTTGATCCCTTGGAATCTCCGGCAATGACCTTAACCATGTCGCCTTTTTTAATGTGAATTTTCATTGTTTTGTTTTTAATTAATTATCAATTGGTCTTTGTCAATTGTTCCTTTTAAATGATTACAGTACTTCGGGAGCCAAAGAAACTATTTTAAGGTATTGTTTCTCACGGAGTTCACGAGCTACGGGTCCGAAAATACGGGTACCGCGGAGTTCGTCGATTCCAGTAAGAAGTACCACTGCGTTATCGTCGAAGCGGATATATGAACCGTCATTTCTCCTGATGTGTTTTTTGGTTCTGACGATAACTGCTTTAGATACAGTACCTTTTTTTACATTACCGGACGGGATTGCACTTTTGATTGTGACAACAATTTTGTCACCCACGCCGGCATATCTTCTTTTGGTGCCACCCAATACGCGGATACATAATACTTCTTTTGCCCCGCTATTATCTGCAACTGCTAATCTTGATTCTTGTTGTATCATAACTATTTTGCTCTTTCAATGATTTCTACTAAACGCCAGCGTTTACTTTTGCTAAGTGGTCTGGTTTCCATTACTCTGACTTTGTCGCCAATTTGGCATTCGTTATTTTCGTCGTGTGCCATTAATTTGGTTGTTCTTTTCAAGAATTTCCCGTATTTTGGATGTTTCAATTTACGTTCAACGCTTACAAGAATGGATTTATCCATTTTGTTACTGGTTACGAGTCCTTCTCTGACTTTTCTTTTATTTCTTTCTTCCATAATTTGGTATTCTTAAATTAATTTGCACTTTCGTTTAATTCACGTTTGCGGATTTCGGTTTTCAATCGTGCGATAGTTCTCCTTTGTTCTTTAATCGTTTGAGGATTTTCGATGGGAGAAACAGCGTGAGATAATTTCATTTTTACCAAATGTTGTTGTTGTTCAACTAATCTGTCCTTCATTTCAGGCGTAGAAAGTTCTTTTATTACTTGTTGTTTCATGGTTATTAAATTTCTTCTGAATAATCTCTTCTAACAATAAATCTGGTAGCCACAGGTAATTTCTGAGCACCTAATCGGAGGGCTTCTTTCGCCACTTCAAAGGGAACACCGTCGGCTTCGAACAAAATTCTGCCTGGGCTTACGCGTGCAACGAAATATTCGGGAGCACCTTTACCTTTACCCATACGTACTTCAGCAGGTTTTTTGGTAACAGGTTTATCGGGGAAAATTCTGATCCACAATTGTCCTTCACGTTTCATATAACGGGTAATTGCCTGACGTGCAGCTTCTATTTGACGACCGGTAATCCAATGTTCTTCAAGGGTTTTGATGCCGAACGAACCGAAAGAAATTTCACTTCCGCGCTTCGTGATGCTCTTCATTCTACCCTTCTGCGGTCTTCTATATTTGGTCTTTTTTGGTTGTAACATGACTTAGCTGTTTTTATTATTATTAATTTCTTTTTTCGTTTCTTTTCCCAACGGGTCTCGGGGATCTCTTGGCTCCGACTTTTTGTTCTTTTGCGTCACCGGGCAATTGGAAGAGGTCTCTTTTTTCATACACCAACCCGCAGCATATCCAAACTTTCAGACCAATACGTCCGTAGGTGGTATGAGCTTCTGCCTTAGCGTAGTCAATGTCGGCTCTTAAAGTATGGAGAGGAGTTCTGCCTTCTTTTAAGTGTTCGGTTCTTGCCATTTCTGCACCGCCTAAACGACCGGAAACCGATACTTTGATTCCCTCTGCGTTGGCACGCATCGTAGAGGCAATAGCGGTCTTAACGGCTTTTCTGTATGATGCTCTGCCTTCAATTTGTTTGGCTATGTTTTGCGCAACCAATTCGGCGTTCAAATCAGGACGTTTTACCTCAACAATATTAATTTGAATATCTTTGTTGGTAATTTTCTTTAATTCTTCTTTGAGTTTCTCAACTTCAGTACCCCCTTTTCCGATGATTAAACCCGGACGTGCGGTATAAAGTGCTACAGTCACCAACTTAAGTGTTCTTTCAATGTAAATTTTTGCAATACCGGCTTTGAACAATCTCGCGTTCAAATATTTTCTAATTTTGTCGTCTTCAACTATTTTATTGGCGAATTGCTTGCCGCCATACCAATTAGAATCCCATCCTCTGATTATGCCTAATCTTAAGCCTACCGGATTAACTTTTTGACCCATACTTATTCAATGTTTTGTTTTTCAACTATATTATTATTATTTGTATTTCTATCGTCAATAATCAAGGTCACATGATTAGAACGTTTTCTAATTCTGTGTGCCATGCCACGGGGGGCTGTGCGGATTCTCTTCAACATTCGGCCTCCGTCAACAATAATACTCTTGACATAAAGTTGCGCATCTTCCAAACGAGCACCTTCATTCTTTACCTGCCAATTGGCAACGGCTGATTTCAAAAGTTTCAAAAGTTTCTCGGCAGATTCTTTCTTGCTGAATTTCAATACATTCATTGCATAATCAACATCTTTTCCACGGATGACATCTGCCATTATTCTCGTTTTTCTCGGAGAGGTTGGATTATCTACCAAACGAGCAACGTATAAGTTTTTCTTTGCTTCTTTTCGCACTTCTGCTGCTAATCTTTTTCTTGAACCCATTGTTTTTTATTGTTTTTTGTGGGATAAGGAGCTTATTTTCAATACTTTACTTTATTTAAACCCGCTTTCCCTGATTTAACACTGAAATTGGCGGCAAAAATACATATTTTTTTTTATAAATTACTCCCATTGAAAAAAAATTTTAAAATATTTATTTTCAGTATCATTGCACCCTACTTTTTCAACAATATTCTGATGATAACTTTTATTTCGTTCTTACTTCCACTCCATTTTTTCGTTTTTTCAACCTTATACATTATATATAGCTTGATAATTTATACATACTTTCACGATATCGAATTGTCAGAAGGTTATTGTTTTTATCATATTTCTTTATTATTTCATGAAAAAATTGAAAAGACATTTCGGCTGTATTCAAAACTTTGTGTACTTTTGCACTTCAAATCTATCAAAATGATTCCACGTTATTTATGCCACGGGGATTGCATCGGATTAGTGGCACCTGCACGAAAAATTGAAGAAAATGAGATCTTACCCGCCGTTGATTTTTTTCAAAAAAACGGATTTCGGGTCAAGTTGGGACAACATATTTTTGCAAGCGATCATCAATTTGCCGGAACAGATGAACAGCGTGCCGCGGATTTTCAATCTTTTTTAGATGATCCGGATGTGAATGCAATTCTTTGTGCAAGAGGTGGTTATGGATCTGTCAGACTCATCGATCAATTGGATTTTACCCGTTTTTTGCAAAATCCGAAGTGGATTTGCGGATTTAGCGACGTGACCGTTTTTCATTCTCACCTCCACCAACTGAATGTGGCTACCCTGCACTGCACCATGCCCATCAATATGCAGGCTGATTCATTGAATCATCGGAATGCTCAAACCATGTTACAGGCATTGACAGGAAACAAAATCGAATATCATATTCCGACCACCGACTTAAATCGAAATGGTTGCGCCGAAGGAACTCTGGTTGGCGGGAATCTTTCCATCTTATACTCTTTGATGGGGTCGGCTTCTGCGATCAACACCGATAATAAAATCCTGTTTATTGAAGATTTGGACGAATATTTATACCATATTGACCGAATGATGATCTGTTTGAAGCGCGCAGGCATGCTCGATAAATTGGCGGGGTTGATTGTGGGCGGAATGTCGGAAATGAATGACAATACCATTCCGTTTGGTAAAACAGGAAACGAAATTGTTGCATCTCATTGTCGCGAGTATCATTTTCCCGTTTGCTTTAATTTCCCCGCAGGTCACATGGCAGACAACGTTGCCCTTAAATTGGGAACCCACATTAGTCTTTCTGTCAATACTGACTATACTACTATTTCATTTAATTAATAGTCAAATAGTTATGAGAAAAATCAATGCTTTTATTTTAAAATTATTAAGGTATCATATTGATACGGTGAATATTCCACCCGAAGCTCGGAAATGTGTGCTGTTGTTTGCGCCGCACACCAGCTACAGTGATTTTTTAATTGGTAGAATGTCCTTGAGTGCAATGGGAGTAAAAACGGTTTTTTTAATAAAAAAAGAGGCTTTCTTTTTCCCGTTAGGTCCTATTTTAAAAAGTTTGGGCGGGATTCCGGTTGATAGGGTCAATGTGCGCAAATTCCCCATTTTTGCCGCAGAATATATCAAAAAACAAGACGAAATTGCTTTTCTTGTATCACCTGAGGGCACCCGAAAATTGAATCCGAATTGGAAAAAAGGGTTCTATTTTATTGCCCAAGAAGCCCAAGTTCCCATAGCATTAGGGTATTTGGACTATAAAACCAGACGCGGCGGAATCGGTCCCATCTTTCATCCTACCGGCGATTATGAAAAAGATATCAAGACGATCAAACAATACTACTACGGAATGAGAGGCTGCAATAAAGGACAATTTGATTTGGAAAATGAACCATACGCTCACCCCGAATGGCTTCAATAATAGGGTATTATGAAAGATGATTTAGAGATTTACAATTCTGTCAATGAAACAGAAATGGCGAATTTTTTCATTGATTCCGGCGTTAAAGCCGGATTTCCGATACCTTCCGGCGATGATATTAGGCAGACTTTGGATTTGAATAAAGTGCTGATACAACACCCTGCAGCCACTTTTTATGCAAAAGTTGTGGGCAATTCCATGATTGATGCCGGCGTTGAAGAGGGCGATCTGTTGATTATTGACAGAGCCATCGAACCCCAAAACGGCAGTATGGCAGTATGTTACATAGACGGAGAATTTACGCTTAAATTCATCGGATTAGATGAAAAAGAGAAGGGCGTTATTTGGCTCAAACCGGCTAATGACCATTATCCTCCCATCAAGGTCACGTCGGAAAATGACTTTACCGTATGGGGAATCGTGAGTTATACCATCAAAAATCGATTGAAAAAATAGCACACCTATGTATGCTTTGGTTGATTGCAATAATTTTTTTGTCAGTGCCGAGCGCGTTTTTCAGCCTTCATTGCAAAATAAACCGGTTTGCGTGCTGAGTAATAATGATGGCTGTATTGTGGCACTTTCCAACGAAGCAAAACAGATAGGACTGAAACGCGGTGACCCGCTGTTTAAAATAAAAAACTTGGTTCAACAACACCATGTTACCATTTTTTCATCCAATTATGCACTTTACGCCGGTATGTCGTCACGGGTAATGCAGATTTTATCCGATTTTGTACCGGAAATTGAAATCTATTCCATTGATGAGGCTTTCCTCTGTTTGCAAGGGTTCTCCGTTGCTGCGCTGCCGGAAAAAATGCGCCGGTTGCGACACACCATTTTACAATGGACAGGAATTCCCACCAGCATCGGAATTGCTCCGACGAAAACATTGGCGAAAGTTGCGGGACATTACGCCAAAAAATATGCCGGTTACCACGGAGTTTGCATGATTGATACCGACGAAAAAAGAGCAAAGGCATTGCAAAATTTCCCCATTGAGGAAGTATGGGGAATTGGCAGAAAAGCGGCACCCAAGTTACTGGACAACTGCATTCGCACCGCTTGGGACTTTACACTCAAAAATGAAAATTGGGTGCGCCGTTTTTTTACCATTACCGGATTCAAAACCCAACAGGAGCTCAAAGGCGTTCCATGCATTGAAAACTCCGAAATTGAAACCAAACAGAGTATCTGTACCAGCCGTTCGTTCGGGGAATTGATCTCCCAGAAAGAGCAACTTTTTTCCTCTATTGTCCATTTTGCCTCCTCCTGCGCGACCAAACTTCGCCAACAACAAACCGTTGCCAATATCCTTTCCATTTTTATTGCCACCGACCGTTTTAAAACCGAATTGCCCCAATACAAACAATACGCTACACTTAAACTTCCTGTCCCAACGGCAGATACATCCGAGCTCATTCGATACGCCGCCTCACTGCTTAATCAGATTTTTTTACCGGGTTACCAATACAAAAAAGCCGGAGTGATCGTTTCCGGCATTACCGATTGCACTGCCATTCAACAAAATATTTTCGACAACATCGACAATCGCGAAAAAAGGGACATGCTTTTTAAAACGATTGATAAAATCAACGGACAAAACGGCTTTGACACCATTCAATTTGCCATACAGGATAGAAAATCATCCCATTGGACCTCGCGCAAAGATTTCTGCAGTCGCAATTATCTCAGTGATATCAATGAATTGATGGAGGTGCATTGAGAATCTCATATTGTTCCCCAAAAGCCAATAAAAAAAGCACTTACCATTTTCATCGTAAGTGCTTTTTTTTGTGGGAGCTATAGGATTCGAACCTATGACCCTCTGCTTGTAAGGCAGATGCTCTGAACCAGCTGAGCTAAGCTCCCTTTCTCGTTGTTTGAGGCTGCAAAAATACACCTTTTTTCAATATAGAATCATTTTTTTTAATATTTTTTCAAAAAAATATTTATTCACTGATTTATAATTATTTACGATTACTTTGGGAGGAGTTTTACAAAAGGGATCATCATTTCTTCCAATGAAATTCCTCCATGTTGAAAGGTGTTTTTGTAATAATTGACGTAATAATTATAATTTGTAGGGTACGCCAAGAAAGAGTTGCCGGTCGTAAAAATGAATGAAGAGGTCAAATTTTCTTTCGGCAGAAATAGAGATTCGGGATTTTTGACTTCAAAAATGTCCTTCGAGCTGCAATCCAGATTTTTTCCGACTTTATAGCGCAAATTACTATTGGTATTGCGGTCGCCGATGATTTTGACCGGTTTTTCGATTTTGATGGTCCCGTGGTCGGTGGTGATAAAGATTGGAATTTTCTTTTCTGCAAGATACTTAATCATATCGAGCATAATGGAATTGGCGAACCAAGTTGCCGTCACGCTGCGGTATGATTTTTCATCATTGGCCAATTCGCGAATGATATCAACGTCCGTGCGCGCGTGAGACAGCATATCTACAAAATTAAAAACCACCACATTGAGCTGATTTTGAAGCAAATTGGGAAAATTATCAAAGGTTTTTTTTCCAAAATCCATGTTCAGCACTTTGGCAAAAGATGTTTTTATATTTTTCCCGTAACGCTTGAGATACTCTTCCAAGAGTGGGTGTTCAAACTGATTTTTTCCACCTTCATCATTCTCATTCAGCCAATATCGCGGATATTTTTTTGCAATTTCCGAGGGCATTAATCCGGCAAACATGGCATTTCGCGCATAATGGGTGGCAGTAGGTAAAATGCTGTAACACAGGTCTTCCTGCTCTACTCGATAGTACGGATGAATATACGGAAGAATCGTTTTCCATTGGTCGTAGCGGAGATTGTCTATCACAAAAAGAAAGGCAGATTTATCTTCATTCAGGTAAGGAAACAATTTTTCTTTTAAAATGGTGTGCGAAAAAAGAGGTTTTTCGTTGGCAGTACCGGAAATCCATTTTTGATAATTTTGGATAACGAATCTTGAAAATCGGTTGTTGGCTTCCTCTTTTTGGTCGGCTAAAATGTTGGCAACGCCACTATCCTCAATTTTTTCCAATTCTAATTCCCAATACACCAATTCTTTATATAATATTTCCCATTCGCCCGGCGACATACTGTCAGAAATTTTTGTGGCGATATCACGAAATGCCTGCTGATACGCCATGGTGCTTTTTTCATTAACAATCTTTCCGGTATCAATATTTTTTTTCAAACATAGTAAAATCTGGTTCGGATTAACCGGTTTAATGAGATAATCGGCAATATTGGAGCCAATGGCATCTTCCATGATATGTTCTTCCTCACTTTTGGTAATCATCACAACAGGAGTGTGCGGATGGGTAGTTTTAATATTTTTTAGTGTTTCAATGCCACTGAGACCAGGCATGTTTTCATCCAAGAAAATGATGTCAATGGCTTTGTTTTTTAAAATTTCAATGGCTTCGTTTCCACTGACTGTGGGAATAACCTCGTAACCCTTTCGTTCCAAAAATAGAATATGCGGTTTTAATAAATCTATTTCATCATCTGCCCAAAGAATCGTTGTACTCATGATTTTGATTTTAAGTAAGTATGTAAACTAACAGATATTAAACGCAAAAGTTTCCTGGAAAGTGTAACGCTTGTTTAATAATTCGTTTTATGTTTAGAATTTTAATAATTTTATTATTTTTGCCTCTTCAAAATAAGGGTTATGGCATTTTTTTACGTTCCGGATATTTACCAAGATATATTATCGCTATCAATCGAAGAATCAAAACATTGTATAAAGGCACTGCGCAAAAAGGAGGGCGATACCATTCAACTCACAGACGGGAGAGGCGGCTTGGCTACTGCCGAGATATCATCTGCATCGTTGACGGATTGCATCGTACATATTATTAATAGAGAAATTGTTCCTCCAAGAAATGGGAAACTGCACATCGCTGTTGCCCCGACCAAAAATAGTGACAGAATGGAGTGGTTTGTCGAAAAAGCGGTTGAAATTGGAATAGAAAAAATCAGTTTCATCATTTGCGACCACTCGGAAAGAGATAAAATTGACCTGCAACGACTGCATCGTATTGCTGTTTCTGCGCTGAAACAATCCCAAACGTATTATTTGCCGGAAATGGAAATTGTTGATTTTAAAAGTTTTATCCATCATCAACCCAATAATGAAATGGAAAAATTGATCGCTTGGTGTGATGATAACAATACGGAACAATTATCAGGGCAAGTGTTACAGAACAAAGAGGTACAAATATTGATTGGTCCGGAAGGCGATTTCAGCGAATCTGAAATTTTGATGGCTAAAGAATTGAATTATAAAGAGATAAAATTAGGCAATCGGCGACTGCGCACGGAAACCGCCGCCTTATATTGTTGCTGCGTGATGGCTGCCAAAAACAATTAAAAGGCACGGAATATAATAACTGATTCATAATTATTGCTGTTTAGTGAATAATTGAATTTATTGATTAATCTATTAGCATTGAGTAGATTACGATGCTTCCTATTTTGTCAGGCTTACATTTACGAAAATGAATAAGAAAACCGAAGGATTCTAATTTTTAGCAACCATTTGCGTAGTGGCAAAGCGCATTTCTTTTGCAACTTTTAATCGAAATTTTCTTCCTTGCAGTTCGCCAAAAAACAGACATATTGGCGTGATGAGACTTTGTTATGTTGAATGAACAATAATTAATCAATTTCCCGACAGCAATAAATGGGATGATAATTGTATAAAGGTTTCGTGCAGAGGAATCTCAAAAATGTATCTATGCAAATTCCCAACATTAAATAACCGTTTTTATGCTGTTTCCGGCTCCGGGAATCATCGTTATCTTTTTTGGGAAATTAATTTTCGATATAAAGCAATAAACCCTTCAGATAGCTGCCTTCGGGGTGAAAAATATCAACGGGGTGATCTGGTGCGGCTTCTAAGTGCTTGACAACTCGAACTCTTTTGTTTTCCATGGCAGCTGCCGAAAAGACAATCGTTTGAAAATCTTCCTTGGAAATTGCCTGAGAGCAGGAAAAAGTAAACAATAATCCGCCATCTTTTACTTTTTGCATGGCTTTTCGGTTTAAATTCCGATAACCTTTGATTCCTTGGTCTTTCACTTTATGATGTTTGGCAAATGCCGGCGGATCCAACACAATCACATCATAGCGTTTATCGTCTGCATTTTCCAAAAAATCGAACACATTTTCTGTAAAAGATTCGTGTTTTTCAAGGTATTTTTTGCCTAAAACAGCAATATTTTTTTCAGCAAAATCAATTGCTTTTTTGGAAATATCGACGGAATGGACCCGATTGGCACCGCCCGCCAAAGCATATCCCGAAAATCCACCCGTGTAAGAAAAGAGATTTAAAACATCTTTTCCTTTAGCATATTCCCCAACCATTTTACGATTATCGCGTTGGTCGATAAAGAATCCGGTTTTTTGTCCCTTTACAATATCTATATAAAAAGGAATTCCGTTTTCGTTCACCAAGACCTCATCAAAACTGCCATACAATAACTCATCGACAGGCTCAAAAGACTTGATTTCGGGCAATGTAGCCACACTTTTATTATAAATTGACTTAATTTTGTTCTGAAAAAGGTCTGTTAGAATTTGAACGAAGGTTTCTTTTAGCAGATACATTCCGTAAGAATGGAATTGTATGACCACATTTCCGTCGAACCAGTCCACAATCAACCCGGGCAAGCCGTCTCCTTCTCCATTGATAAGGCGAAAAATATTGGTCTTCGGATGATCAATTAATCCGATAGTATGGCGATAGTCAATGGCATTTGCCACTTTCATTTTCCAAAATGCGTCATCGGGGACAATTTTATCGAAGCTGAAAATCTTGACACACGTTGAGCTGTTGTGATAATGCCCGGTTGCAAGATACTGATTAGCAAAATCATAGACTTCAACCACGTCTCCATCATAAATGGAATGATCTTGTTTGGCGATGGCACCGGAAAAAACCCATGGATGAAATCGTTGCAATGATTTTTCTTTACCTTTTTGTAAAACTATTTTTTTTATCATAATATATTGATAACTAATCTTCTATAAATTCTTTATGTTTGGCATAATTGCGCCATTTATCCAAAACTGCCGTAAAGTCGGCGGGCAATTCGGAATCGAAAAGCATATAATTTCCGGTGGTCGGATGATTGAATCCCAGCGATTTCGCGTGCAGGGCTTGACGGGGCATCAGTTTGAAACAATTTTCCACGAATTGTTTATATTTTGTATAGGTAGTTCCTTTTAAAATACGGTCGCCGCCATAGGTCGCGTCATTAAAGAGCGGGTGTCCGATATATTTCATGTGAACGCGAATTTGGTGGGTTCTGCCGGTTTCGAGCTGACATTCAATCATGGTCACGTAGCCGAAACGCTCAATTACCTTGTAATGAGTCACGGCGTGTTTGCCGGCATCGCCATCAGGGAAAACCGTCATTACCAAGCGGTCATTGGGGTTTCGTCCCACATTTCCTTCGATGGTGCCTTCGTCTTCCTTGAAGTCGCCCCATACTAAGGCACGGTATTTTCTGTCGATGCTGTGTTCAAAGAAATTGCTTGCCAACTTCACTTGTGCCATATCTGACTTGGCAACAATCATAATGCCGGACGTATTTTTGTCGATACGATGCACCAAAAGTGGGCGTTGTTCATTTCCGTTTTTATCTTTTTTATCTTGAAAATGAAAGGTCAGGGCGTTAACCAAAGTGCCGGTATAATTGCCGAAGGCAGGGTGCACGACCAAGCCGGCGGGTTTATTGATAATCATCAGGTCATCATCCTCATAAGGGATGTCGAGCGGAATATCCTCGCCAATAATTTCGATTTCGTGTGGCGGGTTGGGCAATAAAATCGCAATAATGTCCAATGGTTTCACGCGATAATTGGATTTTACCGGTTTTCCATTCACTAAAATACACCCTGCCTCAGCAGCCTGCTGGATGCGATTTCGGGATGTATTGGCAATTAAATTCATTAAGTATTTATCAATGCGCAACAAGTCCGTACCCGCATCTACCTTAAATCTATAATGTTCATATAGTTCATCTTTTGTCTCTTCACTTTCAATAACATCCGGGTTTTCTAACATCTCTTCTTTGTTGGTTGATTTTTAAAACGGCAAATTTACAATATTTTTTTCAGAAATTTTATTTTTCAACAAAAACTATTAAAAAATGTTGTACTTTTGCAAGTTGAAATTTAGAGATAAAAATATATAGTATGAAAAAATTTAAAATTATTCTAATGGTAAGCCTTATCGGGCTTATAGTATGGGGATGCGGACTTGGAAAAATGGTTACGCGTTATCCTGAAATCACTGTAAAACTTGAAAATCCTGACCTTGAAAACAAAGGCGGACAGGTAGAATATCAAGTAAAAGGTACAATTCCGGCAAAATATATGAAGAAAAAAGCAACCATGACCATAACGCCGATGGTTGAATACCAAGGACAAACCGTTGCCCTAAAAACCATAGAATTGCAGGGGCAAAAAGCGAAAGCAAAAGGAGCTGTCATTCCTTTTAAAACGGGAGGAAGTTTCAGTAGTTCAGGTAGTTTTGAATTTAAAGAAGGATATGAAGAAGCTAATTTTGTTGTAGGTGCAGATGCTCAAAAGAAGAAAGCACAACACACCTTTGAACAAAGAACGCTATGCGAAGGAATTATCAATTCCGCTGATTTGATGAATATTAATCCGACACTTGCCGAAAAAGCAGGTAACGGGACAACTCTTATTTACGGTGAACACGGCTACAAAGCTGAATTTATCACCACCACTTCCGTTATTTATTTTGACCTCAATAAATCAGATCTCAACATGAATCTGAAATTGAACAAAAGCGACGCAGCCAAAAAAGTAGTATCAGATTTTATCGCTTTTATGAAAGAAGGACGAGTTATTGACAAAATCGTCATCACGGGCTGGGCATCTCCGGAAGGTGAAGAATCTTTAAATCAAGGACTTTCAGATAAACGTACCGAACAAGGGAAAAAATGGTTCGAAAAAGAATTTGAAAAATATCTGAAACAATATGCCAAGGATAACAAAATTAAATACAAAGACCTTCCCAAACCGGAAATCGTTTTTGACATTACCGCACCCGGTGAAGATTGGTCTGGTTTTGAAAGAGATTTACAAGCTTCAAATATTGCTGAAAAAACTCAAATATTGAACGTGGTACGTTCACAATCAACAACTGAACAAAAAGAGCAAAAGATTAGAGAAATGACAGACATTTACAAAGAAATTGCTGACATCATTCTTCCTCCGCTCCGCCGTGCCGAAATTTCCATGATATGCAATAAAAACTCTTTTAACGACCAACAAATTGCAGAATTTATCAATAGCAATCCCGATACGTTATCCTTAAACGAAAGATTATATGCCGCTTATATGGAAAAAGATTTGGAAAAGAAAAGGATAATCTATTCTGCCATCGCAGAAGATGAAGATTTCCAAGGCGATTGGCGCGCATATAACAACGCCGCTATTCTTCAAGTAGACCAGTACATCAAAACCAAGAACGAAAATTTCCTCAAAGATGGAATTAAAAACTTGGAAAAAGCAAATGCTGTTTCTCCAAATAATGGAATCATCTTGAACAATATGGCAATTGCCAACTTCTTATCGGGCAATACCGATAAAGCTATGGAACAATTTGCTGCTTCCGAAAAAGCTGCTCTTTATCCAACCGAACAATCTTACAACTTGGCAATGAACTACATCCAATCCGGTGACTATGCTGCAGCTCAAAAATCAATGAGCAACAAAACTTGTGATTATAACATGGCGTTAGTACAAATGTTACAAAAAGATTACAACGCTGCCAAAAGTACCTTAAACTGTATCTCTTCCAAAGATGCCAAAACATACTACCTGCAAGCAGTTTTAGGAGCTCGCATGAAAGATGAAAATCAAGTTTATGCCAATTTAAAAGAAGCTGTAAAATTAGACACTTCCTACAAACAAAAAGCGAAAAAAGATGCTGAGTTCAAAAAATTCAGATCCAAATCAGAATTTCAAAGCATCATTCAATAGATTTTTTCACATGAATCATTCAAAAAAAGGCATTTGAAAAAATGCCTTTTTTTGGTATAAAAAAGAGAGTATGAATAAAAGAAAATGGATTTCTCACATAAAAGATTACGCATTGATCTTACTGGGGACCTTGATCATGGCAGTAGGTTACGTGGTTTTCATATCGCCGCTTAAATTAGCACCGGGTGGGGTATACGGGATTGCCATTATTTTACATCACCTTTTCGATTTCCCCATCGGTCTTTCCGGGCTTAGTCTGGATATTCCGCTACTCGCTATCGGGACGTTGTGGTTAGGGCCCAAATTTGGTGCCAAAACTGTAGCCGGCGTTCTGGGATTGTCAGGGTTTATCACTTTGGTCGAGGCACTATATGGTTACCAACCACTTATTTGTATGCCCGGCACTGATATTCCTGACCCTTCTGCCAATTTTATTATTGCCCTTTGTGGTGCTGTTTTCATCGGAATTGGATTAGGACTTATTTTTAAAACCCGTGCTACCTCCGGCGGCACCGACATTATCGCCATGATCATCGGAAAGTATATTAAACATATTCCCATCGGTACGCTCCTCATTGCCGTCGATTCCATCGTTGTTCTTCTCTCACTTATCGCTTTCGATGATTGGACCATTCCGCTTTATTCGTGGTTAGTTATCTACATTACCGGGCAGGTAGTAGATAAAGTCATTGCCGGTTTTTCATCCGGCAAAGCAGTTTTGATTATTTCGGATAACGCAGATGAGATTAAAGAGCGTATTTTAAAAGACCTCAACCGCGGAGGTACTTTTCTCAAAGGCGAAGGAATGTATAATCATACCGAAAAGAAGATTATTTATACCACCATTCCGCGTAAACAACTGCCTCAACTTATATTTTTTGTTCACGAAATTGACCCTAATGCCTTCATGTCTGTTTTAGAAGCCTCTGAAATATTGGGGGAAGGATTTACCTCTTTGCGCGAGAAAGCTATTGAAAGATAAATAATCTAATTTATTTAAGTCATCAAATATATTTCTTCTTTTTGTTTTGATACAAAAAGGAACAAAAAAAAGGCAATCGCAAGATTGCCTTTTACTTTATTGAACAATAAACTACCTATCTGGCGTAGTTTACGGAGCGAGTTTCGCGGATAACAGTAATTTTAATTTGTCCCGGATAGGTCATTTCGTTTTGAATTTTCTTAGATAAGTCGAAAGAGATTTGGTTGGCTTGGTCATCGGTAACTTTTTCTGCGCCAACGATAACGCGCAATTCGCGACCGGCTTGTATAGCGAAAGTCTTCACAACGCCGGGATAAGTCAGTGCCAAGTTTTCGAGGTCGTTCAATCGTTTCATATAGGCTTCCACCACTTCGCGACGTGCGCCGGGTCTTGCGCCGGAGATGGCATCGCAAACTTGTACCAACGGGGAAATCAGGTTGGTCATTTCCATTTCATCGTGGTGGGCACCGATGGCATTAATAATTTCGGGACGTTCTTTGTATTGTTCTGCCAATTGAGCACCGAACAAGGCGTGTGGCATTTCGGGTTCGGTATCGGGAACTTTACCAATATCGTGTAATAAGCCGGCTCTTTTTGCCATTTTCGCATTTAAGCCTAATTCTGCCGCCATGGTTGCACATAAATTGGCAACTTCCTTGGCGTGTTGCAACAAGTTTTGTCCGTATGAGGAACGATATCTCATTTTACCGATAAGGCGCATCAATTCGTTCGGCATATTGTGAATTCCCAAGTCAATGCAGGTGCGTTTTCCGATTTCGGCAATTTCCTGTTCCATCTGTTTCTTGGTTTTAGCCACAATTTCCTCAATACGGGCGGGGTGGATACGACCATCGGTTACCAATTTTTGCAACGACAAGCGGGCTACTTCTCTGCGCACGGGGTCGAAGCTGGAAAGGAGGATAGCGTCAGGGGAATCGTCAATAATAATATCCACGCCGGTCAGATTTTCCAGAGCACGGATATTCCGTCCTTCCCGTCCGATGATACGACCTTTGATTTCATCATTTTCGATATTGAAGACAGATACGGCATTTTCGAGAGCCGTTTCCACGCCGGTGCGTTGTATCGATTTGATGATCACCTTTTTGGCTTCCATATTGGCAGTATTCTGTGCTTCATCAACGATTTCTTTAATCAACACCATGGCATCGGCTTTAGCTTCTTCCTGCATCAGTTGCATCAGTTGTTCTTTAGCTTGTTGAGAGGAGAGCTCGGCAATAGATTCCAATTTTGTTTTTTGAATGGATGTCTGTTTATCCAAATCGGCTTGTTTTTGAATGGCAGCCTCGGTTTGGCGATTTAGATTCTCTTTTAAAGCGTTATTTTCAGCTGCTTTTCGATTATTTTCTTCAATTTTTTGGTTGAGCGCTGTCTCTTTTTGTTTGATTCTGTTTTCGGCGGTAGCGATTTGTTGATTTTTTTCGTTGACAGCCTTTTCGTGTTCGCTCTTCAATTGGAGAAATTTTTCTTTGGCTTGCAGAATTTTTTCTTTTTTGAGTAATTCGGTATCTTCTTCCGCTTTCTTTTTCAGCAATTTAGCTTCAGTTTGAGCTTTGTGTAGCAGCTCTTGGCTGCTTTTGGTAATCGTTTTTTTAAGCAGGCTGTAAGACAAACCGATACCTACGGCTGCACCCACGACGACTCCAATAATAATATAAAGTACTATGTCCATAATTTGATTTTAATGATTAATAATATATGTGGTTTTAGTGTACAAAAAAAAATCCCGCATAGCGTTCCATCTGGTTTCTATAAACTCCAGAATTTACGGTGAAGGAGCCTTGTATTTTCGAAAGTCCTCAGTGTGCGATGCACTTTGCCAATGGCAATGAGGCCGGTTCTAAAAAACAATTGAGCCTATCCTTCGTTTGTGTAATGTTGAGTTTAACAAACGTATCTGAACGTATGCGGGTTTACTATTTATTCAAAGAACGTATTAATCAACGATTTCTATCTGTGTTCCGTCATCGACAACCTCAGTTTTCTCCAATTTTGCCACGCTTTTTCTCAAATCCTCTGCCAGTACCTCTAATCTTTCCATTTGAGGAATCATATTTTCCTCGTATGCGTTTATTTTATCCTCTTTGGCAATGTAATTAATCATCAATTCCAATAGTATTTTTGAGAGTAGATCTTGATGATCGGTATATGTCCATTTTTTCGCAAATTGTAGAAATTTTTCGTTGATTCTTTTTTCGGCTTCGCGGTAATAAAATTCATGCTCTTTATTGATTGTAATATCCAATACACGTTGAGCTATTGTTACCGTAATATGAATTTTATTATCTTCCATTTTCCTTTTCTCCGTTGATGAAGCCAATGCAATTATCAATCTCCCGCACTAATTCGTTTATTTCTTTTTTTACCTCTGTTTTATCTTCTTTTTTTAATATGGTGTGTGTTATTGTTACTAAATTGTGTTTTTGTTTCCATTGTTCCTTTTCCTGTTTTTCTTTTTCAAGTTCTTCTTTTAAAGCGGCATTTTCGTTTCTAAGTGTTTGTATCTCTTTTTGATACTCATCTAATCGAATAATACAATCTTTGAGTTTATATTCTATATTATTGTAGATTTGAGAAAATGATGCCATGCTTTCAAATATTGTGCAAAGATAATGATTTTATCAATGCGACAAGGCTCTTTTAATCAAAAAAAAAGAAAATTTGCGTTAATTTATACTATTCATTTGATTATCAAGCAGAAAATAAATGAATAGCAAACGGTTCATAATAGATTCAATTCGATATTGCCTAACACCATTTCAAAATATCGATGGGGACTTTCGCAATAAAGTCAGCTCCACTTTGCACCAATTCTTCAAGTGTGCGAAATCCCCAAAGTACTCCAATTTTGCGAAGTCCGGCGTTGGTGGCAGTTTGCATGTCCGTTGCTGTATCGCCCACATACAATGTATTTTGCGCGTTTGAATGGGTGATTTTTAAAATATCATAAACAATATCGGGAGCAGGTTTAATAGGGGATCCCGGCCGATTGCCCAAGACTGCTGAAAAAGAAATTTGTGGGAAATAATGGTTCATTAATTCCGGCATGGCTTCATGTGCCTTGTTGGAAGCAACGGCGATTTTAATATTTCGTTTTTGCAGTTCCAGCAGCAGTTCCATTATTCCATCGTACACGCTCGTTTTGTCCATTTTATGCAGTGCATAATAAGCCAAAAAATCCTGATAGATGCGTTCTAAAGGCGCACTATCGCGTGCTTCGGCTGTCAAGGCACGCTCAAGCAACATGCGAATCCCGTTTCCCACAAAATAGCGATAAGAGTCTAACGGGTGTGTCGGATAGCCATATTCTTTCAATATATAATTGGTACAATCGTGTAAATCCTCCAAGGTGTTCAGTAAAGTCCCATCTAAATCAAAAATAATCAAATCTGTTTTCATCGTGTAATAGGGTATAATGTTATATCACTTTTGAGATGATTTATTAATGTGCTTCATACCAGCTTTTCCCGCATTGAATATCAACTGTAAGCGGGACTTCCATCTGCAAGGCATTACACATCAGGCGATTTACCAGTTCTTTCATCGTTTCAATTTCATTATTTGGAACTTCAAAAACTAATTCATCGTGAACTTGAAGCAGCATTTTGCTTTGCAAATTTTGTTTCTGCATTTCTGCATCAATTCGTATCATGGCAATTTTGATAAGGTCGGCAGCCGTTCCCTGAATGGGCGCATTGATGGCATTTCGTTCGGCGGCTTTGCGCAAAATGGCATTGCCGGATTTTATATCGCGGATGTATCTTCTTCTTCCCAGAAGCGTCTCCACAAAGCCGTTCTTTTGTGCAAACTCAATGGTAGAATTCAAATAATTAATAATTTTTGGAAAATGATGATAATACTCATCAATTAACGCACGCGCTTCTTTTTGCGGAATCATCAATCGATCTGCCAATCCAAAAGCAGATATGCCATATAAAATTCCAAAATTAACGGTCTTGGCATTGCGACGCATTTCAGATGTAATATCTTTTAAATCAACATTATATACTTTCGCCGCCGTGATAGCATGGATATCCATTCCTTCTTTAAAAGTGGCTATCATCTCCGCATCTCCGCAAACTGCCGCAACTATTCTCAATTCAATTTGAGAATAGTCGGCTGCCATCAGCACAGAATGCTCATCGCTACTTACAAAAGCTTTCCGAATATCCTTTCCTCTTTGCGTCCGTACCGGAATATTTTGCAGATTCGGATTCGCGGAACTTAACCGTCCCGTTGAGGTAACCGTTTGATTAAAAGTCGTATGAATCCTCCCTGTTTTGGGATTTACCAACAATGGTAGAGCATCAATGTAAGTAGATTTGAGTTTGGAAAGGGTACGCCATTCCAAAATCAGCGGGACAATGGGGTGGCGACAAGCCAACTTGGTCAATATTTCTTCTCCGGTTTGATATTGCTTGGTTTTCGTCAGTTTTGCATTTTGAATAATTTGCAATTTTTCAAACAATATTTGTCCTAACTGCTTGGGAGACGCTAAGTTAAAGGATTCTCCGGCTAATTCAAAGATTTGTTTTTCCAAACGAGCAACATCTTGAGCAAGCTGTGCCGAATTTTCGGACAGAATTTCGGTATTTAAATAGATTCCGTTGTTTTCCATTTTTGCCAAAACTGCTGTTAGAGGCATCTCAATATCAGAAAAAAGTTGCATTAAACCAGCTGTTTCAAGCTCTTGCTTAAAAATCGGGTACAAATTTTGATAAATTTCTATTTTTTCCCCAGTGAGCTGTATTAGTTCTTCAATCGTCATCGTTTTGTCCACAGATATGGGCAACATTCTGTAATTCAAGTAATTTTCAGAAAGGAGGTCTAATTGATGTGAAATTTCGGGTTGTATTAGGTAATGAGCGATTTGCAAATCAAAAAAAATGGACTGACTGCCGATTTTGAGTTTTTGAATAAACTTATGGGTTTGTTTACAATTATAAGTAATGACCGTATTGCCTGCATTGAAAATGGTATTAAGCAAATCTTTATAGTAAAAATGCTTATTTTCAAGCAGATGATAGTAGATTTGATGGTCATTTGCAGAAAAAAAGAAACCGGCAATTTTACCGTTATTCATGATCCATTCAAAAAACAGAGTTTGAGGTTCTGCAAGCGTAAAGTGGTTTGTAGCAATAAAATGATGTTCTTTTTGCGAAAAATCAACCCACGTGGGAATATCTTTTGTGATAGGGGGAGTCGTTTCACCGATTTTGTTGTCAATGGGAGTAAACAAATCCTGTGTACCGGAGGGAGTTTGCGACGAATGTTGAATTCCTAAATCGCCAAAAATACGTGCAGAAAGTGCTTTAAACTGAAGTTCTTCAAATAGTTCCCGAAGCACATTGACCTGTATATTGCTCCATTTCATCTCTTCCCAATCATAAGAAATGGGGACATCTAAAATGATAGTTGCCAACATCTTCGAAATTCTGGCTTTATCTTCATGATCGATGAGTGTCTGTTTTAATTTGGCATTATCAACTTCATCAATTCGGGAATAGAGATTTTCGATACTTCCGAATTGGGCAATCAATTTTTTGGCTTTTACTTCGCCTATATTGGGCACGCCGGGAATATTGTCGGAGCTATCGCCCCAAAGTCCCAGAATATCAATGAGTTGTTCGGGAGTATCAATTCCATATTTTTCGCAGATTTCTTGCACTCCCACAATTTCGGCTTTTTGTCCAAATTTTGCGGGTTTATACATATATATATTATCGGATACCAACTGTCCGTAGTCTTTATCCGATGTCATCATAAATACTTTAAAATCAGCTAATTCGGCGTTTTTTGCCACCGTTCCCACAATATCATCGGCTTCGTATCCGTCCAATTCCAAAATAGGGATATTGAATGCACGAATAATTTTTTTGATGTACGGGATAGCGGTAATAATGTCTGAGGGGGTTTCTTCGCGATTGGCTTTGTAGTTGTCGAAATCGGCGTGGCGTAAGGTAGGTGCGCCGGTGTCAAAAGCAACTGCAATGTGTGTGGGCTTTTCTGTTTTAATGACTTCGTATAAAGTATTGGTAAAACCGAGTATAGCGGACGTATTCAGACCGGAAGTAGTCATTCGCGGACTTTTAATCATGGCATAATAGGCTCTGTAAATCAGTGCCATAGCATCTAACAAGAACAATTTTTTCTCTGACATCATAGCTGATGGGTATGGTTTGCGATTAATTTTTTGTAGGTATTGCCGCGCTCGATGAAATCTTTGAATTGGTCGTAGCTGGCAGCTGCAGGGGAGAGGAGGCAACTTTTGCCTGCCGGTGTTTGGGCATAAGCAAAGTCCACAATTTTTGCGTAGTCATTTTCAACAAGATAGGAAGCCGGAAGCGGAAAACCTGCTGCTTGCCACTCCGCCAATATTCGTTCTCCCACTTTGCCGACAAATACAACATTCTGTACCGGATTTTCGTGCAGAAAATCAATTAATAATTGGTAATCAATTCCGCGATCAAAGCCACCCACAATCAAAGTCGCCACATCATTTAAGGTTTTCAACGCCGCAATAGCCGCTTCGGGAATAGTTGAAATACTATCATTATAAAAATTGATTTCTTCGTATTCTCCGACCCATTCTAAGCGATGGGGTAATCCCTGAAAAGTGGCTATATTGTTTGCGATAGCTTCATTATCAATATTTTGTGTTTTGCAGGCTAAAATAGCTGCCATTATATTGTTATTGTTGTGAATACCCCGGATATTATTTCTACTTCCAATGGCTATGGAAGCATAAATATCGCCATTTTTTACCAAATTAATTTCTTTTTTTAAGCAAAAGGCTCCGTCAGTGAGTGGAAATTGTGTGCTAAAAGGAATAAAACGCCGATTCAACTTATTACTTTCCAATAATTTAGGAATATATCGGTCGTCATAGTTATAAATCAGGATGTCGTTTTCGGATTGGTAAGCGGTGATATTGAGTTTTGCGATTTGGTAGTTATTAAAAGTGTTGAAGTGGTCTAAATGTTCTTGATACAAATTCAGCAAAATAGCGACGTGCGGGGAATGGTGCGTATATTCCAATTGATGTGCTGACAGCTCTGCCACCACGGTCGTATCGTCCTCCATTCTTTCAATCATATCAAAAAAAGGGATGCCGATATTGCCGGCTAATACGGTGTTTCCGACAGTATTGGATAAAATGTGATAGATGAGGGAAGCGGTCGTACTTTTGCCTTTGGTGCCGGTTACACCAATGGTATTGTCACCAAAAGCCTCCAAAAAAAGGTCGGTTTGGGAGGAGAATTTTTCAAGAGGAATATAATAGTTGATCGTATTGAGATTGACCCCCGGAGATTTCAAAATCATGTCGTATTGATTCAGGTTTTGATCATAATCAGGACCGGCGACGATGGTCAGATTCTGATCGGCATTGCAGTCTTCAACGTGAATCAGCGGGCTTTTGTCGGCGATGGTCAGTGGCATGGTCGGGAAATAATTCCGAATAAATTTATAAGAAGCAACTCCCTCTCTTCCGAAGCCGAGAATGACGATTTTTTTTTCTTTTAAATGGTTGAGGATAATATCTTTTTTCATCATAGATAAAGTTATTTCAATTTCCAATCTTCTATCAGCATATCGTTATCTTGCAAAATAGAAAGATAATTTTCGTAACGAGAAAGTGCAATAATTCCTTTATTAACAGCATCTTGTACTTTGCAGCCCGGTTCATGGACGTGCGTACAGTTGTTGAATTTACACTGATTATTAAATTGTCTGATTTCGGGAAAATAGTCGCGAATTTCATCGGGTTTATATTGTATCAAACCAAATTCTTTAATTCCGGGTGTATCAATAATGAATCCGTCCCCCACAGCGAACATGCAGGCAAAAGTGGTGGTATGTTTTCCTTTGTTGTGGTAGTCGGAAATATCGCCGATTTTAAGGTTTAAGTTCGGATCTATTACATTGATAATGGCGGATTTACCCACTCCGGAGTGCCCGCTGCACATCGATACACGATGATTGATTTTGGATTTCAATGCTTCAATTCCTTCGCCTGTTTTTACGGAGGTGCAAAGAGTTTCGCAGCCTATTTTTTCGTAAATATTTTGCAGATGACGAATGGCTGTTTTCTCTTCCTCGTTATAAATA
>Ga0265294_10001175_pt1 | contig 35586 bp, 28 predicted proteins | sample MunlanPumphouse3_FD_192504 | JGI IMG/M metagenome (GOLD analysis project Ga0265294, IMG submission 192504) | Groundwater microbial communities from a municipal landfill in Southern Ontario, Canada - Pumphouse #3 | ecosystem: Environmental > Aquatic > Deep subsurface > Groundwater | place...
GGTAGGTGCCGGTAACGGTGTGAAACTCGCGACTGGAAACGTCACACTCTATCTGGTCGAAGTAGCCGGCGGTCATGGTGACCCTGTCGGGGTCTCCCATCATCACGATTTTGTCTGCCAACTGCTCCGGACGTATGCGCAAATGAAAGGCACTGCCATCGGAGTTGATGATCAGCTCCGATTCGGGAATGATTCTCATAACAATGTCAATATGAATGGTTCTGTCACAAAGCGGATTACTTCTTGCTGTTGCCGCCACCGCTTTGTGGCTTGGCAATGGCGTCACGCATATCGGTGTCGGCCTTGATGTTCTCCATCCGGTAGTAATCCATGATGCCCAGGTTGCCGTTGCGGAAGGCTTCGGCCATGGCGATGGGTACCTCTGCCTCCGCTTCAATCACCTTGGCCCGTGCCTCCTGCGCCTTGGCCTTCATCTCCTGCTCCAGGGCGATGGCCATGGCACGCCGCTCTTCGGCCCGTGCCTGGGCAATGTTTTTGTCGGCCTGTGCCTGATCCATCTGAAGCACTGCTCCGATATTTTTGCCTATATCGATATCGGCGATATCAATGGAGAGAATCTCAAAGGCGGTACCGGCATCCAGGCCCTTCTTCAGAACCAGCTTGGAGATGGAGTCGGGGTTTTCCAGCACCGATTTGTGGGAGACCGCCGATCCGATGGAGGAGACAATGCCTTCGCCCACACGGGCCAGAATGGTTTCTTCACCGGCACCTCCAACCAGCTGCTTGATGTTGGCCCGTACCGTGACGCGTGCCTTGGCGATCAGCTGGATGCCATCGATGGCCACAGCGGTCACCGGAGGGGTGTCGATCACCTTCGGGTTTACCGACATCTGCACTGCGGTTAGCACATCACGGCCTGCCAGGTCGATGGCGGTAGCCATCTGGAAGGAGAGGTCGATATTGGCTTTGGAAGCGGATACTAGTGCATGCACCACCTTCTCCACATGTCCTCCCGCAAGATAATGTGCCTCCAGGTTGTCACGGGTGACATTCTTGAGTCCGGCCTTGTGGGCCTCAATCATCGCATAGACGATGGTGTGGGGCGGCACGCGGCGGAGTCGCATCAGAAAGAGCTGAACCAGTGAAATGCGCACCCCTGCCGAGAGGGCGTTGATCCAGAGGAAAAAGGGAACGTAGTGAAAGAAGATCATCAGAAAGATGATGATGACGGCAATCGTAATGATTAAGGGAAATGATAAAGCCATAATAATTTGTTTAGGGTGTGATATTTCTGTTATCGGCTGCAAGAGAAACTCGCTGAAAAAGAGTCCTTTCCGGCAGCGGTGACGGGTGTGCTAATTTATCCCGGCAGTATCGATTCTTCTTACCTGTACCTGGTAGCCATCGATTCGTACCACCTCAACCTCTTCCTCTTCGTCGATAAACTCGCCGTTCAGGGATTTTCCTTCCACGGTGAGGTCATTCACCAGTACTTTCCCCGTAGGATTCAAACGCGAGAGGGTGATGCCGGTGTCGCCGACGTTGAGCATGCGCAGGTCGGAATTGTCGACTCTACTGTCGATATTGGTTTCAAGCGCTATTTTTCGCAGCGATTTTGACTTCAGTAGCCAGAAAAAGGAGGCTCCCATGGCAATCGCTGCTGCTGCCAGAGTAAGATTGCCGGTGGTGCTGCCGAGAAAGAGATATGCATATACGATGCCCCCCAACAGGAAGATGACACCTGCGATACCGGCAATACTGATGCCGGGCAGCAGAAAAAATTCTGCCAGCATAAAAAGAATGCCCAGCAAAACCAGTGCGGCAACAATAATAATTTCAAACGTCATCTCCGGTCTCTGTATTTGGGTAGTTGTCTGATCTCTTCGTTTCGGGCTTCATTTTTCAATCTCTCAATCTGCCGGTAAAGGGTTTCACTCTCCTTTTCCAGTTCCAGTATTGATGAGGCCAATCTGCCATCTGCCGCTCCGCTTGAAGCGACCAGTTCTCTTTTCTCCTGCAGCTCTCCTTTCAACTCCTCCAATTGCTTTTTCAGCCCCAGCACCTGTGAAAAGATTGTGCGTGCGCGATCGCCGGTAAAATCCTCCAGTCGTTGGTACACCCACTCATCGTTGAGGATGAACTCGAAATCTGCCGCAAAAGTCGGTTCGGTGACTTTTTCCTGCCGGGCTGCCATGCGGAGGGAACCGTAATCAACCCCTTCCCGCCAGGTCTCTGCAATAGATGAAATGCGTGCCCTTCTGTATGTATATGCCGGTTCATCCTGTTCAACAAGTGTCACCTGTGGGTTGGGCAGAAAGGTGTAGACACATAGGAAACCCTCCGGCTGAAAACGGTCGGAAGCAAACCACCCCACTCCTTTTTCTTCGTCAATAGCCATCATATAGTCGTTGAAGGGAGAGTTGAAAGGCATATTCAGTTGGTTGGGTGTCAGGTAGGAATCAGTTGCCAGGTTATAGCGTGTCACAAAGAGGTCATATCCCCCGAGTGACTGATGTTCCATAGAGGCAAAGTAAATGGTGAGGCCGTCGTTCATCACAAAGGGGTATGCCTGGTTGTTTTTTCCGTTGATTGTCTCCGGCAATTTCCGCTCATTGCCGAAGCTGTTAAGCAGTTTGTCCATGGTGTAGAGGTCGTGACCCGATTCGGGGCTCTCTTTCGAGTAATAGAGTTTGTCCCCGCGCTCGTTGAGATGGAGTGTCTCGTTACCGGCAGGCAGGTTGTTGAAAAAATCATGTAACGGTTTCAATGTACCGGAAGAGTGGCTCAGGTGGTAAGCGGCAAGGAAGTCCCTTTTGGGTAGTACGAGGCTGTCGATGATCTGTACATCTTCGGTACGAAGGGCTCTTCTCTGCAGTTGGGCTGTCTCTTCCCTGAATTGTTCGAGCCGGGCCAGTGCCTCCTTGTCACGTCGGTGTGCTTTTTGGTATTTCTCATAGGCCTGCTCAGCATCGTCAAATCGGTAGAGTTTGCCATATAGCTCACCCAGGTAGAGAGTTGCTTCAGGGATCCTGTTGCCGGCTGCAAAAATGAGATGGCGCTCCGCATCCATGATTCGTCCCGTTTTCAACAGACTGACACCCAGCCACTGATTCAAGGCCGCATGGGTGGAATCTGCCGTGAATGCTCCCTGAAAAACCGGTAGCGCATCAGCATATCGACCCTCCAGATACCAGTTCCTGGCATCATCGAGTGTCTGTCCTCTCAGCGAAAACAGCAGGGAGCTCAACAATATCGTGAAAAGGATATGCTTATTTTTCATCACACATGATTTCTGATTTCAAAGATAAGAAAAATTGAAATACAATGAACCGGTAGGGACTGAATAAAGAATAGTTCCGGGAAATGTACGGTATTATTTTTTTACTTTTTGTATCTTTGTCGGCAGAAAACTGCATCATACTGTACAGACGTGTTCATGAACCGTCTCAACGCAACCAACCCTATGCACGAAAAAATAGTTATTCTCGATTTCGGCTCCCAGACCACCCAGCTGATCGGCCGCCGTGTGCGTGAGCTGAACACCTATTGTGAGATTGTTCCCTACAACAAGTTCCCTTTCGGCGATGCGTCGGTGAAAGGGGTAATCCTCTCCGGAAGTCCCTTTTCGGTGAATGATGACAATGCCTTCAAAACTGACCTGGAAGAGATCCGGGGACGATATCCGGTACTGGGGATCTGCTATGGAGCGCAACTGATGGCCTCCACCTCGGGTGGTGAAGTGGGTAACCACGGTTCACGGGAATATGGTCGTGCGCACCTTCGGGTGCAGGAAGGGAGGGATTTGCTGTTGGGGAATATTGCGCAGGAGAGTCAGGTCTGGATGTCGCATGGCGATACCATCGTCCGCATTCCGGATCATTTCAGGGTGATTGCCTCTACAGAGGATGTGGCGATGGCTGCCTACCGGATAGAGGGAGAGCAAACCTGGGGTGTGCAATTTCATCCTGAAGTGTTCCATACCGAGCAGGGTACCATGATCCTGGACAACTTCCTCTCTATTTGTGGAGTGAAGAAGGATTGGACACCGGCTTCCTTCATCGAGTCGACAGTGCAGGAATTGCGTGAACAGTTGGGTGACGACAAGGTGATCCTGGCACTCTCGGGTGGGGTGGATTCCTCGGTCACCGCTGTGCTCCTCAACAGGGCCATCGGCCGCAACCTTACCTGTATCTTTGTAGACCATGGTTTGTTGCGCAAGAACGAGTTTGAAACCGTCTTGGAAAACTACGAGCACCTGGGACTGAATGTAATCGGGGTGGACGCAAAGCAGCATTTTTACGAAGCACTGGCAGGTGTGACCGATCCGGAACAAAAGCGTAAGATCATCGGCAAGGGCTTTATCGACACCTTCGACCGGGAAGCACACAAGCTGGAAGATATCAAATGGCTGGCGCAGGGAACCATTTACCCCGATATCATCGAATCACTCTCCATCACCGGTGTCACCATCAAGAGCCACCACAACGTGGGTGGGCTTCCGGAGAAAATGAACCTCAGGCTATGTGAGCCGCTGAAGTTGCTCTTCAAGGATGAGGTACGGCGTATTGGTCTTGAACTGGGGATGCAGCCGCATCTGATCCATCGCCATCCTTTCCCCGGTCCGGGGCTGGGCATACGCATCCTGGGGGATATCACACCGGAGAAGGTGCGCATGGCACAGGAGGCAGATGATATTTTCATCAGTAACCTGCGAAGTGCCGGTCTCTATGATCAGGTGTGGCAGGCGGGGGCCATCCTGCTACCGGTACAGTCGGTGGGGGTCATGGGTGATGAGCGCACCTACGAGAATACAATAGCCTTGCGTGCGGTTACTTCTACCGATGCGATGACGGCCGATTGGGCCCATCTGCCCTATCCCTTTCTGTCCAAGGTCTCGAACGAGATCATCAACAAGGTGAAAGGGGTTAACCGGGTGGTCTATGATATTTCCTCGAAGCCTCCTGCAACAATCGAGTGGGAGTGACGCTGCCTTTGCGGTAACTGTTGCTGTTGGCCTATCTACTGCTCTGCAGTGGTATGAGCAGCCTCGCTAAGCTGCTGTTGTTCCGCCTGTCTTAGTTCCGGGTACGCAATGCGTGAGTGGTACACGGTTTGCAGCTTCTCCACAAAGACATCCTTTACGGTTTGGATATCCCTGAAGGTGATGGGTGCCATTTTGAAATATCCGTCAAAAAGTTGGCCGTCAATAATTTTGTCCACCAGACCCCTGATCGATTCTTCCGTATATTCTGAAAGGCTGCGTGACGAAGCCTCCACTGCATCAGCCATCATCATGATGGCCTGTTCGCGCGTGAAGGGATTGGGTCCCGGATAGCGAAAATCTGCTTCGTTGGCCTCTTTCCCGGGGTTGGCATTTTTCCAGGAGACATAGAAGTATTTTGGCATACTGGTGCCATGATGTGTCTCTATGAAGTCGATGATCTGCTGTGGCACATTGTACTTCTGTGCAATCTTCACCCCGTCTTTCACGTGGTTGATGATGATGCGGGCACTTTCCTCAAAGGGAAGGCCGGCATGGGGGTTCATGCCCGGTGTCTGGTTTTCGGTAAAAAAGGCAGGGTTCCCCATCTTTCCGATGTCGTGGTACAAAGCCCCTGTGCGGATCAACGAGGCGTTGGCACCCAGCTTGGCGGCGGCAGCCATCCCCAGGTTGGATACCTGCAGCGAGTGTTGAAAGGTGCCGGGAGCCTTCTCCGACAACTCCTTCAACAATGGTTTGTTGATATTGGAGAGCTCCACCAGCGATACCCCGGAAATGAAGCCAAATGATTGCTCCACCAGATATACCAGTGTGTAGGAGAACATGATGAAGATGAAATTGATCAGGAAGTATATCAACATCAGCCAGTTTGCCTCTTTTATGCTTCCCTCCTGATAGAGGGTGAGTCCCAGGTAGACCAGGATATAGGTGAGCAGAATGAAGAAGGAACTTCTGATCAGTTGCGATCGCTCGGTCAACTCCTTCAGCATGAAAATGGAGGCCATGGCTACCGACATCTGAATCACGATGAACTCAAAAGGGAAGGGGACCATCAACGAGCTCAGGATGATGGTGATGAGGCTGGCGAAGAGTGCCGTGCGCGAGTCGATGAATGTGCGAATCAGGATGGTGACGATGGCATAGGGGAGAATGAAAACACTGAAGAGCTCAAAGCGAACCGTGACAGCTGTCAACAGCAAGAAGATCACGATCAGCAGCAGCATGAAGAGTACATGCTTCCGGTTGCGGTATTCGTTGGGACGGAAGAAGAGGAGGTACATGTAGAAAGAACCGAACATCAGCAGGATCAGCATCAGTTGTCCCACTACCATTCCGCTGTTTTTGGCAGCACTGCCGCTTCTTTCCTCGGTCACCCGTTTCAGTGAGGAGAGGATGTTGTAGGTGTGTGCATCTACGATCTCCCCCTGGTCAATTATTCTTTGCCCCTGTTGCACCATTCCGTGGCTGATGTCTACCTGCTGGATAAACTCTTTCTCTGCTTTTTCTGATGTTGCAGCATCATACACCACATTCTCCCGGATATAGTCGTTGATGTCGGTGGCTTTCAATGCTTCAGCATCCATTGTTCCCGGTGTGTCGGCGATCACTTTTTCATAGGCAGAGCGGATGGTGTAGAACGATTCTATCTTCCTCGAGGCGGCCATGTTTCCCTCTTTGATACGCAGTCCACCGGTGGTTGAGCCACTGATGCGGTCATAATCCTCGGAGCGCATGATGCCTTTTTTGTAGACCTCCTGTAGTTTGTTGCGGATATATAGCTTGTAATCGGCTGGTAGACTGGATAGTCTCTCCTTCAGGTTCACGTCTGCATCGAAATCGGCCAAAGCATTCTTCTCTATCTTCCCGTCGATTTCGAAATAGGGTTCATAAAACAGCAGGATGCTATCCTGTTCCGCTTGTAGCTGTTCTGTAGTCTTGTAGATCGGGAAATCGAAGGGCGCCGTCAACAGCCCGTACTGCCAGGGCCTCCCTTCGTTGAAGGAGTACTTGAAGCTGCCCTGGCGGGGAAAGAGGTAGGTGATGAGCAGCACCGCAAGGACAAAGAGCAGAGGAACAAATACCCGGGTGCGGATCCTGATTTTTTTTCGTTTCGGAAGGGTTGCGTTCATACCTCTGCTGATTGAAGTCGTTTAATCTTTTACAACAAATAAGCGGATGAAAAGTTTGCCGAACAGGCCTTTTCCTGCTTATTGTACAACGGCTATGGGACTGAATGATTTTTTTTTCCGCATCTCGGATTAATCCATTACTTTTGCATTGCACGAAAATTGTGCACATGCCCGGCATGTAATTCGTTATATATAAAACAGAAAAAATGGAGGAGAGAGAGCCTTGTTGTGAGGTTGACTTGGTTTATCTTTGGGTTGATGGCAGTGATCCTGATTGGCTTGCGAAGAAGCAGCTGGTCACCGGTGAGGAAATCGATCATTCTGAGGTAAACAACAAGGGGCGTTACGCCAATAATGATGAGCTGCGCTATTCACTTCGTTCTGTAGAGCGTTATCTTCCCTGGGTCAGGAGAATTTTTATCGTAACCGACGACCAATTTCCGGAATGGCTGGAGAGAGATCATCCGAAGATCAGCGTGATAGATCACAGGGAGATCCTCCCGGAAGAAGCCCTTCCCTGTTTCAACTCGAGTGTGATAGAATATTTTCTCTACCGTATACCGGGTCTTGCAGATCGTTTTCTTTTTGCGAACGATGACATGTTTTTCAATAAAGCTCTTTTACCGGACTATTTTTTCAGCAAAGAGGGAATTCCCTATGTCCGGTTAAAAAGGAAATTGCTGAGGAGATGGCACTATCCGTTTAAGCGTATTTTCCGCAAAAAATTGGGACAATATATTTCCATGGTGCTTGAGGGTGCCACTTTTGTGGATCGGAATTTCGGTGTTTTTTACTCGGGAATCCCCCACCACAACGTTGATGCTTTTGTGACCGATGACTTCCGCCATGCTGTTGAGGTGGTCTTCAGCGAGCAGGTGGCCGCATCACTGCATAGCCATGTGAGGCAGTATGGAGATCTGCATCGTTCGGCATTTTCCTATTATGCGTTGGCCACCGGAAAAGCAAAACTGAAGTATGTGGGTAGAAAAGAGTCATTGCGGCTGAATATCTACAGACAGCGTTTTCTGCAACGATTAAAGAGGTATGACCCGGACCTGTTCTGTCTGAATGACAGCCAACGTGTCAGTGATGCAGATCGGACGGCTGTGAGGCCTTTTTTGGAAGAGCTCTTTCCCGAAAAATCCTCATTTGAAAAATCAATCTAACCCGGATTGTTACAATTCAAATGATGATTTCGCAGGAAGGATCGACTGGAATGCCTTTTCCAGCTCCTGCATTACCGTTGCATAATTGCGGATATGGGCATTGTCGTTCAGGCAGATCAACTTGTAACGTTGTTCATGAATTGCCTTGATAGCCTGTTTGGATCTGAGCACGAGCGGGAACATCCTGGTGTCACGGTAGGTGTTGTAGGGGAGAAAGTTTGAACGGCATATTTGCCAGGTGCGGAACAGTTCCTGGGTATAATCGTCCGGACTGCGAAAACGGTTCTCAGAAACCTTTGTCAGTTCATTGCCCGCATAATCCCATACCTCTTCGAAGGTCGTCTTGAGATAGGGCTGAGCGTTGTGCGGGGTGATGAGGGTGACAAATTTGTCGTAGGGCTTCAGCAGGCGGGTGAGCCTGCCTTTCTTCCCGTAGGAGGGGTGAAACCATTTGTCATGGTCGCGTTGGAGTACCTCACGTTTGTTGAAGCGCTGATTGATGATCCGGATATTGTTTTTCAGGCATTTCGACCACAACCCCATACCTGAATTGTAGCGAAAGGCGGCGATGTCGTTCGGGATGCCGTCGTTGAAGAAGCGTTCCTGTGGGAGGTGGTTGATGATGAAAAAGTCGTCGTTGAAATAGACAAAGCGTTCGGCCAGGTCGGGAATCCTGTGGAGGTAGATCTCGATGAGTGAGGAGTTGAAGACCGGCAGGAATTGTGGTGGGATATAGTCGGAATGATTCACCAGTGACAGCTTGGGATGGTTGGCATTGAGCCATGAGGGTTTCTGGCCGCAGGTGACAAAGTGAATCTTACGCACCCAGGGGGCAAACTGTTCTACTCCCCTGAACCAATACTTCAGAAAGCCGTAATCCCTGAAACGGGCCTCCGATACCTCGTTGCGACTGTTGTCGATTCTGCCTGACCAGGTTGCAAAATCCGCTTTCCATTGGGGGTCATCCATGTCGACCCAGGTGATCACAAAATCGATCTCCATCCTATTTGCTGCTATAAGGTTATTCTTCTTCATGCGAGACGTTGCACAGCTTGCCGCAGCCTGCGGATCGTCTCCCTTTTTCCTATCAGTTCCGTGATCTGGAACATATGGGGCCCTTTACCGGCACCTACCACTGCCAGGCGGAAGGCATTCATCACATTTCCGGTATGGTAGCCGTTATGCTGGATCCACTCCATTACCGTTTTCTCCTGTATGGCTGCGGAGAAGTCATCCATAGTTTCAATCAGTGATGCCAGTTCATTCATCTGTGCGGGAGTCTCCTCTTTCCATCGTTTGCGCACCGTCTTTTCCTCATAGCTGAGGGGAGCCTCAAAGAAATAGGATGACTGCTCCCACAGTTCGTGTGCGAAGTGGATGCGTTCTTTCACCAACTCCACCACACGGGAAACAGTCTCTTTCGGAGCATCGATTCCTCTTTGCCGGAGCTCATCCGTGAAAGAGTCAGCCAAGAGGCTGTTGGGCATGCTGAGGATGTATCGGTGGTTGTACCATTTGGCCTTCTCCAGGTCGAACCGTGCACCGCTTTTGCTACAACGCTCAAAGGAGAAAGCTGCCGTGAGTTCTGCGAGCGTGAAGAGCTCTTGTTCCGTGCCGGGATTCCATCCCAGAAATGCCAGGAAGTTGATTACCGCTTCAGGCAGGTAACCGCTCTCCCGGTAACCGGTTGAACGTTCCCCACTCAGGGGATCCCTCCACTCCAGGGGAAAGACGGGGAAGCCGAGACGGTCACCATCGCGCTTGCTTAGCTTACCGTTTCCTTCCGGTTTGAGTAACAGGGGCAGGTGCGCGAAACGGGGCATGCTCTCCTCCCAGCCAAGGCTCTGGTAGAGCCACACGTGCAGCGGTGCCGACGGAAGCCATTCCTCGCCACGGATCACATGGGTGATCTCCATCAGGTGGTCATCCACTACGTTGGCCAGGTGGTAAGTGGGCAACTCGTCGGCCGACTTGTAGATCACCTTGTCGTCGAGTACCGAGGAGTTGATCACCACATCGCCGCGGATCAGGTCGTGTACCACAATATCCCTGCCCGGTTCTATTTTGATGCGTACCACATACTGTGTTTTGCCCTGTATCAATGAGTCGGTTTCTTCCTTTTTCATTGTGAGGCTGTTGCGCATTTGCATCCGGGTGGAGGCATCATACTGAAAATTCTCTTTCGCGGCGCGTTGTGCCTCCAACTCTTCAGGTGTGTCGAAGGCGATGTAGGCTGCTCCCTTTTCCAACAGCTGATGCACATGCTCCTTGTATATCTCCTTGCGCTGTGACTGTTTGTAGGGGCCATATTTGCCGCCCTGCCGGGGACTCTCGTCGAAAGGGAGTCCCAGCCAGTCGAATGTCTCCTGGATATACTCCTCGGTACCGGGTACAAACCGTGTGGTGTCGGTATCCTCGATGCGCAGGATAAAAGATCCCCCCCGCTGCCGGGCAAACAGGTAATTGTAGAGGGCGGTGCGTACCCCACCGATGTGGAGAGGCCCGGTAGGGCTGGGGGCAAAACGTACTCTTGGTTTTTGTTGCATATGGTTTGATATCTTATACCGTTTCCTACAGTCGCTTCCCTCGCAATATCATAGTACCGGGAGACTGTTCTGGGTCTGTTGTTATCATCTGCAAAGATAGGGAAAAAGGTCCAACCTGTCAACCTGTCTCAATCTGCCTGAGTACCAGACGTGCTTCATTCCCCATGTTGAAAAGCAGGTCGATGATGCTCAGGTGGGGCATGAAGCCGTTTTTATCGGCAAAGACCTGGTAGTAGGGAGGGATGCGGAAAGGTGAACTTCTCTTCGGGTGGATCACCTCTCTGTAATCATCCATTTCGGCGGGATTAGCCACGAAAGTTGAGGAGGTGGTGATCGCTGTCTCAATCCCGATCAGGCGGCAGATAAGCATGCGGAGCTCTTCGTTGAAGTCGTGAAGATACCGCTGTTTCTTTTCGTAGAAGGGGCGGAATGCATCTTCGTAAAACAGAAAGAAGGGGGTGGAGCGGTATGCTGAGGTGATTGCGTTCCAGTGCAGAGACTGCCAGTTGCCATGGTCGGCAATCCGGACATCCCTCATGGTTGCGTTCTCCCTTGTCGGCTTTTCTACCGGAACGGTGAGGGTAAGCATTCCATTTGCACCGGCAATGTGACAACGATTCCTGTAGCTCCGTTTCTGGTAGTTGCCGCATACCTCAATCACCACCTCTTCCCTTCGGAAGAAGAGGCCGTAATACTCTGCCGGTGCCAGGTAACAGGAGGAGAGCAATACCGGTCGTTCTCCCACATCCCGGTTCATGCCGGTATGCGTGCACTGCGGAACAGCCTGTTCCAGCGAATCTTTCCGTTGAACCACCCTTTGTCCTTTTCCAGCGAGAGCCAGATGAGCATCGGCTTGCCCACGATATGATCCTCAGGCACGAAACCCCACACCCTTGAATCGGCTGAGTTGTGGCGGTTGTCTCCCATCATGAAGTAGTAATCGAAACGAAAGGTATAGGCATCAACCTCTTCGCCGTTTATAAATACCTTGCCATCGCGGTAGGCAAACTCATTGCCTTCGTAGTTCTTGATACAGCGTTCATAGGCGGCTACCTTGAAGGGTATCTCACTGTCGAAGGTGATGGTCTCCCCCTTTTTCGGGATCCAGAGTGGACCAAAGGTGTCGCGTGACCATCCTGTGTCGTATGTGAGCGGATAGTAGTAACTCATGCCTGGCTGTTCCTTTTCCTTGATGATGTTCCATACGAATGGCTTGTTATTCAGCTGCTTCACCATCTCGTCGGTGAGAGGAATGCTGTAGTAGACTCGTCCATTATTGCCATGGCGGGGTTGCAAGCCGAACATGGCAAGGCTGAGACTGTCCACCCCGGTCAGATCCTGCGAACGGGCCACTATCTGCCCATAGTTGTCCTGTGTGGCATAATCAGCTTTGTTGATGCCCAGCTCCTCGAAGAGTTCCGTAGAGATGGCGGTACCGTCGGTATGGATCATGTAATTGTGCTGTGAAAAGCGGGGGTTGGGAAGGTAGCTGCCATCGATGAAGACACTGTCGTTGCGCAGGGCAATGGTTTCACCCGGCAGGCCGATGCATCGCTTCACATAGTTCTCCCTGCGATCGACCGGCCGGTAGACGATCTCGCCATAGGTGCGCCGGTCGGATCTCACGCCTGTGCTACCGTTGGAATTTAGCTTTGAGAGGGTGTAGAAGTCAACACCCTGCATGTTGAGCGCCACCGTATCGCCGGTGGGGAAGTTGAAGACTACGATGTCGTTCCGTTCCACATTGCCGAATCCCTTCAGCCGTTTATAGCCCCACTGTGGTTTCTCGATGTAGGACTTGCCGCCCACCACCGGCATGGTGTGCTGTGCCAGCGGGAAGGAGAGGGGGGTGATGGGGGCCCGTGGGCCGTAGCTCAGCTTGCTTACCGCCAGAAAGTCACCCACCAGCAGTGATTTCTCGAGTGAGGAGGTGGGTATCTGGTAGTTCTGGAAGAAGAAGGTGTTGATGAAATAGACCGCCACGAGTGCGAAGAGAATGGCATCCACCCATTCCATGGTTTTGCGGAAGCTGCTGTTCTTCGATTTTTTCCAGAAGGACCAGGGGATGAACTTGGTGATGTAGATGTCAAGGAAGAGAAAAATGAATAACAGTATCCAGGGTGATCCGGCCCAGAACGAGAAGAGCAGGGTTGCGGCAACCCAGACGGCAACCCAGAACCATTGGTGTCTGTCTGCCGATGTAATACGTTGTTTGAAAGTCATAGTGGTCAATTCTTACTGTATGCGTTTATAATGAGCCCAGCAAATCGTTCATGCCGAGAAAACCCTTTTTTCCCCTGGTGAACTCGGCTGCAAGTACCGCTCCAAGCGCAAGGCCACTGCGGTTTTTCGCTTCATGGGTGATGCGAATGGCATCACACGCCGATTCGTAGATCACTGTATGGATACCGGGTACCTCGCCTTCGCGAAATGCTTCGATGGGCAGCTCCCCGGAGCCACCCTCCTCTCCTGAGACCCACTGTTCTTTACGATCCAGCTGTTCAATAATTCCCTCCGCCAGGGTGATGGCGGTGCCACTGGGGGCATCCAGCTTGTGTATATGGTGGGTCTCCTCCATTCGGACGTCATAATCGGGATAACGGTTCATCAACTTTGCCAGGTAACTGTTCAGTGCAAAGAAGATGTTCACTCCCAGGCTGAAGTTAGAGGCATAGAAGAAGGTTCTTCCATTTTTTTCACACTCTTCCCTGATCTCATCCAGATGAGCCAGCCAGCCAGTGGTTCCCGACACAACAGAGACTCCGGCCGCGAATGCCCGTTTGTAGTTCTGCAATGCGCTCTGTGGTGAGGTAAACTCAATCGCCACCTCGGCGCTGGCGAATGGGGGAGAGTAGAACTTCTCCTCTTCTCCTATGTCGATGGTGCATACGATCTCATGACCTCTTTCCCGTGCGATCCGTTCGATCTCATGGCCCATTTTCCCATACCCTATCAGTGCTATTTTCATTTGTCCTATCTTTTTTCTGGTATGCCGGATATACCGGGTAACCGACAAAAATACAAAATAAATGGATACAGCAGGTTTCCCTGCCTGGAAATTCATTCCTCAGCCGGAGACAAGGTCAAAGCCACCCTTCCTTCCTGTACCATTCGGTAGTCATCCGAACCCCCTCTTTCAATTTCCATCGCGGAGTGAAACCGATATCCTCCCTGAGAGGCCCGATATCGCAGGACCAGTTTCGTTGCTTCATGATCAGGTACTTATCGCTGTTGAAGGTGGCTGTTCTGCCCATCAGTGCTGCGACCTTCTCACTCAGAATCGCAGCCGGCCTCACCAGCCAGAGCGGGATCTTCAGCCGGATGACCCTCTTCTTACCCAGCACCTCCTGTACGGTGGCATTGAACTCATTGTCAGTGTAGCTGTCGCCGTCGGCCAGGAGATAGCTTTTCCCTCTGATTCCTTTTTCCAGGAGAGTGAAGATTGCCTCTGCCAGATCCTGGCTGTGGATAAAGGTAAGTAGCTGTTTCCGGAAGCCGGCACCCACGCTCAGACCTTTTTTTACCGCCTTGATCAGAATCAGGTAATCTTTGTCGCGTGGTCCGTATACGCCTGTGGGGCGGATGATCAACCAGGGGAGGGTTGTCTGACTCATCAGATATTGCTCCGCTTTCAGCTTGCTCTTCCCGTAAGCTGTGTTGGGATGCGGTATGCTGTTCGCGCAGAACGGCTCGTATCCCTTCTCGTCTCCCGGGCCCATCACACTCAGTGAGCTGAGCAACACGAAGGTGCCGGTGAGTGCTCCTGTTTTCTGCAGTGCTTCAGCCAGGTGGCGGGTATAGCAGTAGTTGACCCTGTCGAAATCCTCTTTCCGACGTGCTTTGGTGAGGCCGGCGACATGAATCACCGCATCAAAGCTCCCCGCACTGTTCATCTCTTCCCGGAGTTGCCTGGTGAGCTTCTCGGGATCGCCATAATGCAGATCGATCAGACGCAACCGTTCATCCTGCAGGTAACGGAGGCTACTGCCGGAGCGGATACCTGCCCAGGTCTCATATCCCAGTGCAAGTGCCCTCGCGACGATCGTACTGCCAATAAATCCGCTGGCACCGGTGATCAGAATTCTTTTTTTCTCCATTGCTTTTCTGTTCTGTTGTACAAAAATAGTGATATCTGCATGAATTCCCTTCTTCTCACCTGTTCTGATCATTTTTTTTTATTACCTTGCGTTAACTAAAAAGAGGCTCAATTGTTCTACATAGAAACCAACAGAGATATTATGAGTAGAAAAACAACGATCTCTTCCGCTGAAGGCAAGCCAAGGAAGAAAGAACTGATTACATCCGTCACCCAATTTCTCACAGAAAACAACGACAAGCAATACAATTACAAACAGTTAGCGGCAGCTCTCAATATCCGGGGGGAAGTGGGGAGGCAACAGCTGATCAAGGTGCTGGACAAGCTGCGCGATGATGATGTGCTGCTGGAGACTTCCCGCGGCAGGTATCGGATCAACAACCGTGGACTGATGCTGGAGGGACGCTTCGAGAGACGGAGCAATGGCAAGAATTTTTTTGTACCCGATGACGATGCAAACATTATCTACATACCCGAACGGAACAGCAAGCATGCCATGAATGGCGATCGTGTGCGGGTGCAGCTGCTGGCCAAGCGTAAGCGTGCCGATACCGAGGGCACCGTGGTGGAGATACTGGAGCATACACAGAGCCGGTTTGTGGGGATACTGGAGGTGCAGAAGCATTTTGCCTTCTTGGTGATGGATAGCAAATATCTCTCGAACGACATTTTCATCCCGAAGGAAGATCTCAACGGTGCCGGCAACGGTGACAAGGTGGTGGTAGAGATCGTGGAATGGCCGGAAAAAGCCAACAACCCGGTGGGTAAGGTGATGGATGTCCTGGGTAAGCCGGGAGAGAATGACACCGAGATGCACGCCATCCTGGCACAGTATGACCTGCCTTACAGGTATCCGGCGGAGGTGGAGAAGTATGCCGAAAAAATCTCCGACAGGATCAGCAGTGAGGAGATTGCCCGGAGGGAAGATTTCAGGGATCTGTTCACCATCACCATCGACCCCAAGGATGCGAAGGACTTCGATGATGCGCTCTCCCTGCGACAGCTCTCCCCCAAGGAATGGGAGGTGGGTGTTCATATCGCCGACGTGACCCATTATGTGAAGCCGGGTGATCCGGTGGACCGGGAGGCGGTGAATCGTGCCACCTCCATCTACCTGGTCGACCGTACCATCCCGATGTTGCCGGAGCGTCTCAGCAATGGCCTTTGCTCATTGCGTCCCCAGGAGGAAAAGCTATGCTTCTCCGTGATCTTTACCCTCAATGACCAGGCACAGATCAAACAATCACGTATCACCCGCACGGTAATCAGGTCCGATAGCCGCCTCACCTATGAGGATGCCCAGGCAGTGATTGAGACCGGCAAGGGAGATTTTTCTACCGAGATCCTGCGGTTGAACGACCTGGCCCGACAGCTGCGCGAGCGGCGATTTGCCGCGGGAGCGATCAACTTTGAGCGATATGAAGTGAAGTTTAATCTCGACGAGAAGGGCAAACCACTGGGTGTCTACTTCAAAGAGTCGAAGGAGGCCAACCACCTGATTGAGGAGTTTATGTTGCTGGCCAACAAGACAGTGGCAGAAGCGATTGGCAGGGTTCCCAAGGGTAAGCAGGCACGCTCCTTTGTCTATCGGGTGCATGATGTCCCCGACCCGGAAAAGCTGGATACACTGAACAGCTTCATCCTCCGCTTCGGCCACAAGATCAAGCCGGAAGGAACCAAGACCGAGGTGGCCAAAAGTATCAATGCCCTACTCGATAAGGTGCAGGGACGGCCTGAGGAGAATCTGATTGAGACCATCGCCATCCGCACCATGTCGAAAGCGATCTATTCCACCAAGAATGTGGGGCACTACGGACTGGCGTTCGATTATTACACACACTTCACCTCGCCCATCCGGCGTTACCCCGATATGATGGTGCACCGTTTGTTGGAGCATTATCTGGCTGAAGGCAAGAGTGTGAACCAGGGAGAGCTGGAGGAGGAGTGTAAGCACTGCTCGCAGATGGAGCAGGTTGCTGCCAATGCCGAACGGGATTCCATCAAGTACAAGCAGGTGGAGTTCATGGCGGATAAGATTGGCCGGGTGTATGACGGGGTGATCTCCGGTATCACCGAATGGGGTCTCTATGTGGAGATCAACGAGAATAAGTGTGAGGGTATGATTCCGATCCGGGAGCTGGACGATGATTTTTACGAGCTGGACGAGAAGAACTACCGCCTGGTGGGACGACGTACCAAAAGGGAGTACCGTCTCGGTCAGCCGGTCTCGATCCAGGTGGCGCGTGCCAACCTCGACCGCAAGCAGCTCGATTTCACCTTTGCCTGATCAATTCCCCAACTTCCGTTCAATATGTATCAGGAACAAAAGAAAACCACGGTTACCGTCCCGTTGCTTCCTCCTTTGGAGGAGTTTGTGAAATACCTGGAGGATATCTGGCAGCGAAAGTGGATTACCAATAACGGACACTATCATCAGGAGCTGGAAAAGGCACTGAGTGAATACCTGAAGGTTCCCTATATCTCTCTTTTTACCAACGGTACATTGCCATTGATGGTTGCCTTGCAGGCCTTGCGGGTCACCGGTGAGGTGATCACCACCCCCTACAGTTTTGTGGCAACCACTCACTCCCTTTGGTGGAACGGAATCAAACCCGTTTTCGTGGATGTGGATCCCCGGGACGGGAACATCGATCCTGAAAAGATCGAAGCGGCCATTACCTCCAATACCACTGCCATCATGCCGGTACATGTCTATGGTAACCCGTGTGACACGGCACGTATTCAGCAAATTGGCGATACCTACGGATTGAAGGTTATCTACGATGCCGCACACGCTTTCGGAGTGGAAGTGGGCAATGCGTCGGTACTGCAATGGGGCGATATGAGCACCCTCAGTTTTCATGCCACCAAAATTTTTAACACCATTGAAGGAGGAGCATTGGTCTGCAGGGATGAAGCAATGAAACATCGGATCGATTATCTGAAAAACTTCGGATTTGCCGACGAGACAACGGTCATCGCACCCGGTATCAACGGCAAAATGGATGAAGTTCGCTCCGCATACGGGTTGCTGGAGCTAAAGTATGTTGACCAGGCCATCGCTGTCAGAAAACAGGTCTCCGGAATCTATCGTGAAAAGTTGAAAGGGGTGGAGGGAATTCATTTTTTTGAGGATTATGACGGGATACGGCACAATTACTCCTATTTCCCCATCTTTGTAGATGCACAGCGATATGGGAAAAGTCGAGACGAGCTCTATCATCACCTGCAGCAATTCCATATTTTCGGCAGGCGCTATTTTTATCCCCTCATCAGTGAGTTTTCTACCTACAGGGGACTTCCCTCGGCAGCCAGGGAGAACCTTCCCAATGCACACAGGCTGGCAGAAAGTGTGATCTGTCTTCCCATCAGTCATGAACTGGATGCCTGCGATGTGGAACATATCTGTTACAGGATTGCAAACCACTAAATGTCACAAAATGCTTGTCATCGGAGCCAAAGGACTTGCCAAGGAGCTGCTTGAGGTATTGTTGCAAAATAAGGAGCTGGATAATCTGGTTTTTTATGATGATCTGAACAGTGAGGCACCCGAACACCTTTATGGCCGGTTTCCGGTTTTGAAGAGTGAAAGAGAGGCGAAGGCATATCTCTTCGGTCGTGACGCGCGTTTTACCATCGGGATCGGAAACCCGCAACTGAGAAAAATGATCTACGACCGGTTCAGCAGCTATTCTTCCCATATAACCTCTGTGATCAGCAAGGGAGCAGAGATAGGTAGTTTCGGCGTGAGAATCGGCGTGGGGTGCAACATCCTGGCGGGGGTGAAAATATCCAATGATGTGCAGATCGGCATGGGTTGCCTGATCTATTACAACAGCATCATTACCCACGATGTGCAGATCGGTGATTTTGTGGAGATCTCTCCCGGCGCCACACTGTTGGGCAGATGCAGGGTAGGGAGCTATACGCAGATCGGGAGCGGAGCCATCCTGTTACCCGATGTAACCGTGGGCAGCAATGTCGTGGTCGCAGCAGGGGCGGTCGTCACCGCCGATCTGCCCGACAATGTGATGGCTGCCGGTGTGCCGGCGGTGATCAGAAAGCAGCGCACCCCACAATAAATCAACTTTTTTCCATGAATTATCATTTGATGATCGATGAGAAGTTTACAGATGACTTCATTGCCGATGCCGAGCGATATGCTCCCGGGAATAACTGCTATCTGGTAACACTCTACACCCCGGAGCCCAGGTTTACGAAGTCACCCCTCATCATCTATTGCAGGTCTGTCAGGAGATATTGGTTTTCCCATGTTCTACCCCATTTGGAAGAGAGTGACCGGGTTTTTATCCACTGGCTTGATCGTCGTCTCTATGATATTGTACTCTCATTGCCCGCTGTGATCAATGTGGGCATTTTCAGCTGGATGGGCGATCTGATTGCGACCCCTATCTGTCTGTTTGAAAGGGAGATATTGAAACCGGTTAGCTATGCATTTTTCAAGAAACACCAAAGGTATCGCTTCCAAAAAGCTGGATCGCACGGTACTTTATACAACCTGCTACTGTTAGGGCGCCACCTGTTTCGGCTGGCAACGGCACGGGCTGAATGGAAGAAGAAAAGAAGGGTGATGCAGCGGATCAATCTCTTTTTTCACTGGAATGAGTATGATTATCAGTGGGTGAGGCGACATTACCCCGGATTCGATGCCCGTTTGGTATACTTTGTATACGATGTGGGGCTGGAAAGCGCCCTGCCGGTACCCCGCAGCGCTAAGGGGAAAGACGAGCCACTCACAATCTGGCTTGGAAACTCCGCGACGGTCACAAACAATCATTTTGAAGCGTTGGATCTGCTGGCCCACCTCAGTGAGGAACATATCGAGATCATTTGTCCGCTCAGCTATGGAGAATCAACCGGCTCTCTCTATACCCGGAAGGTGATTGAAAAAGGAAAGCGGATTTTTGGCGATAGGTTTATTCCATTGCTTGCCTACGTTGACCGGGATCGATATTATGGCATGTTTCAGAAAGTGGATCTGGTGTTGATGAATCATATCCGAAGTCAGGCTGCCGGGAATGTGTTTGCTTTTCTGAAGCTGGGTAAACCGGTATTTATGGAAGAGAGAAGTCCGCTTTTTCAGTTTCTTTGTGCGAAAGACTGCAGGATGCTCCACAGGGCCAATGATTTGATGCGATATAGCTTTGCCGAACTGAAAGCACTCAGCAGTGGGAAAGGGCTGACCGTTCACCCTGTAGAAATTGTGGATCTCGGTTTGAAAGCGGAAAATTTGCGGCGATACCTGGAGTAAGCTACTCCTTTTCATCCTCTCTTTGTCTCTTCCCAAACCATTCTTCGATCTCTTTCACCATCTCGAGACGCATCAGCTTGCACAATGTCAGATAGGAAAGCGCAATGATTAACAGATTGAGCAGGATGAACAACAGGCTGTTCGTAACCTGCCGGGTGAAGAGGCAGGAGAGCGCGGCCGATGCAATCGCCGTTCCAAGATAGGGGAGGGTGTCCTTCAGCAAGTCCAGTGGCCGGTAATTGATCAGGTTTTTGGAGAAAATGACCGAGATCAACAGCGTTACAAACATGTAAATGATCCAGCTCAAGGCCAGTGCAGTGATGCCGTAGGGAAATAGCAACAGGATCAGCAGGATCAAAACGGCACCTTTGATTGCTTCAACTCCCAGGAAGTAGTGGGCATTCTCCTTGGTGACAAACAGTTCATTGAAGATGTATACGAAGGGTGAGAACATCCCGGCGATGGTGAGAATTTGAAAAAAGGGTACTGACGGTAACCATTTCTCTTTGAAAAAAAGATAAAAGGTAGGTTCTGCCACCACAATCATCATCATCCCGATGGGGAAGGAAAGGAAAGCGATCGATTTGATGATTTTGCTGATCACCCGCTTCAGCCGGACGTTCTCCCGGTTGATCTCCGGTAAAATGAGCATGGATACCGACCTGAATGTGTTGCCGATGGTGAGGAACGGGATCTCCTGGTATTTCTTTGCCTGGTTGAAAAAGGCAACCTGGCTCATGGGATAGAAGGCAGCGATCAGGCTGGGGTAGATATTGTTGATGGTGGTGGTGATAGCTGAGGTCAACAGCAGCTTATGGCTGAAAGCAAAGAAGCTTTTCAGACGGGTAATGCTAAACCGTGAGTTGGGTAACCATGAAGTGTGCAGCAGCAGGAGAAACGATCTGCCAAAGGCATAGAGAAGCGTTTGTGCCACCAGCGCCCATACCCCTTTTCCGGCAATAGCCATCAGTATGGCCGCCAAATCTGCTACCAGCAGCGAAAGCATGTTGATCCTGGTCAGACCCCTGAAATCGGCCTTCTTGATGAGAATGGTCTGGTGAATAAGAGCAAAGGCGTTGATGATGAGAGAGAGGAACAGGATGCGTACAACCGGTATGATGGCCCGCGTATTGAAGAGTTCCCCCAGTAAGGGGGCAGCGAAGAAAAAGAGCAGGTACAGCAGGATGCTCAACGTGATGTTGAAATAGAAAACTGTGGCGTAATCGTCTATTTCCAGCTCTTTTCTGTTGAGTAACGCCCTGCCAAACCCACTGTCGACAAGGATCGAAGAGAAGGCGACAAATACTGCCAGAGAGCCAATCAAACCATAATCTTCCGTAGCCAGGATGTTCATCATGATCAGCATGCTCAGAAAATTGAGTATCTGTTGCCCGAACTTATCCAGAAAACTCCAGAAGAGGGAAAGGGTTGTTTTATGTTTCAGGGTTGGCTCTGTCATCTGGTGTTGTTACCGGTTGTCGCTGCAAAAATAGGCAACATTCTTCAGATATTGGCTGTTTGGGCCAAATGAATGGTTGGAGGAGGTGCAGATTGGGCGGCATCACTCTTTTTTCGGAACTTATTTTTTTGTACGTTTGATGCAAATTGAAACAGAAATGAGCTTTTCGCAAGAGATCAAACAGCAGGCGCTGCAGCTTGGCTTCGATGCCTGTGGTATCTGCCGCGCCACCGGCAGCGGTGAGGAAGAGCGTTACATGGAGTGGCTGCGCGATCATTGCCAGGGGACGATGGGCTACCTGGAACGCAACATCGACAAGCGGCTGGATCCGCGGTTGCTGGTGGAGGATGCCCGTTCCATCATCTCCGTGGCGCTGAACTACTACCCGCCGGTAAAGCTCCCCGGGAGAGTGCCCCAGTTTGCCTATTATGCCTACGGGAAGGATTATCATGATGTGGTCAGGGAGAAGCTACGTCAATTGTATGACTGGATCCGGGAGCGTCATCCCGGGGTGACAGGGCGCTGCTTCACCGACTCGGCCCCGGTGCTGGAACGTTTCTGGGCGGCACAGGCGGGGTTGGGTTTTATCGGCAAGAACACCCTGCTGATCATTCCCGGTAAGGGTTCCTACTTCTTCCTGGGGGAGCTGATCATCGACATGGAACTCGATTACGACCAGCCTGTTACGGAGAGCTGTGGCGACTGCACCCGCTGTTTGCGTTCCTGTCCCACCGGAGCCATCGACAGACCCTATCGCGTGAACGCGCGCAACTGCATTTCCTACCAGACCATTGAGCACAAAGGAGAAATTTCTCCCGATATCCTGCCCAACCTGCGGAACAATATCTACGGTTGTGACATCTGTCAGAAGGTTTGTCCCTGGAACCGTGAAGCCACCCCGCACGCCACACCTGATTTCCTGCCCTCGGCGGCATTCCTCTCGCTCGACCTGGAGCAGCTGCAGGAGATGGATGAGGAGTGCTGGCGTCAGATCTTCCGTCATTCGGCTGTCAAAAGAGCCCGGTTTGCCGGATTGAAACGCAACGTCGAAGCCGTTTCGAAAAGTCGCGGGAAATAGCTACATTTGCATTTTGCAGCAGAACAATGACAACAGAAGAATCATTTGACATCCGGGGCAGGAATATCTTGCCGGAGAGTGAACGGGAGGTGGAGAACACCCTGCGTCCGTTCACCTTCAACAGCTTCAACGGTCAGGAAAAGATCGTGGAGAACCTGAAGATCTTCGTCAGCGCCGCCCGGATGCGGGGCGAGTCGCTCGACCATGTGCTGCTGCATGGTCCCCCGGGATTGGGGAAGACCACCCTGTCGAACATCATCGCCAACGAGCTGGGTGTCGGTTTCCGGATCACATCCGGTCCGGTGCTCGATAAACCGGGCGACCTGGCCGGGATCCTTACCTCTCTCGAGTCAAACGATGTGCTCTTCATTGATGAGATACACCGTCTCTCGCCGGTGGTGGAGGAGTACCTCTACAGCGCGATGGAGGATTGCCGCATCGATATCGTGATCGACAAGGGACCCAGCGCCCGCTCCATCCAGATCGACCTCAACCCCTTCACACTTATCGGAGCCACCACCCGCAGCGGCCTGCTGACAAGCCCCCTGCGTGCTCGCTTTGGGATCAACATGCACCTGGAGTATTATGACATGGATACCCTCACCGGTATCGTGTTGCGCTCAGCTGACATCCTGCAGATCGCCTGCGACCGTAACGCAGCCCGTGAGATCGCCTCCCGCAGCCGGGGCACGCCCCGTGTGGCTAACGCGCTGCTGCGGCGGGTGCGTGACTTCGCACAGGTGAAGGGAAACGGAAAGATCGACAACGCCATCTCCATCTATGCGCTTGAGGCGCTCAATATCGACAGGCACGGACTGGATGAGATCGACAACAAGATCCTGCTCACCATCATCGACAAGTTTGGTGGCGGCCCGGTGGGAATCACCACCATCGCCACCGCCGTAGGGGATGATGCCGGCACCATCGAAGAGGTATATGAGCCGTTCCTGATCAAGGAGGGATTCATCAAACGCACACCCCGTGGTCGGGAGGCGACGGAACTGGCCTACCGCCATTTGGGGAGGAGAAAAATCGAGGAGCAGGGGTTGCTATTCTGATCAGCTTTTGCAGCCAAGGGATATTAGTAGTTGCTGAAGATCAGCTCAATTTTCAGGTTTCCTTCCCGTTTGTCGAGCATGGCCGCCGTAGGCCGCATCTGGTTGTGGAGATCGGTCAGGGCCTGGCTTCCCGATGAATAGTAGCTCTGCTGCACGGTGGTGTAGGTCGCATCCACCGGAATAAGGTAGTATACCAGGTCATACGGATCCTCTCCCATTTCCCGGTTGTAGTGGTTGATCATTGCCGAGATGTTATTGAAGTCATAGGAGTAGGTGGTGGCGTCAAATTTGTCGGAGATGAAGCTGGTGATGTTGTCGGCCAGCTTTCGTCCTTCAAAGAAACCCTTCAGTGAGTCACGGTTCACCAGTAACAGATAGTCGGGAGGTGATATCTTCACCATCGGATCTTCCATCGCATCGGGTAGGGCATAGAGGGTGAAATTGGCCAGGTTGAGGGCTTTCCCTTTCAACTCCTGGTGGATGCCGGTAAAGGGGAAGGTGATTTCTGTTGCCACACCGGAGGGGCTTTTTACATACGTGTGGCTGTTGTTCTCCTCCAACAGCTGCTCATTGTTGCTACGGATGGTATTCAGCTGGGTAACCTCAGGGGTGATGAAGAGGCGCAGGGCGTTGGTGCGGACAGTATCCTCTCCGGTGGAGGAGCCTTTCTCATCGGTGTAGCGGTAGTGCACGAAGAATGAGGTAAAGCTGACATCGAGAATGGTGCTGTTGCCAAAGGTAGTGGTGAAGTATAAGCCCGGGAAGAACTGCCTGAAGCGTTCCGCATCACTCATCATTCCGTGAGCCGGTTTGTTGTATTCCTCGAGAAACCGTTCCCCGAGTGACAGAGGCATCTTTACACTGATGTCATACACCTTGTAGGTCTGGGTGCTGTATCCGGAGGAGTAGGATTCGGTATGATAGGTCTTGTTCTTGCCGGTGAAGGCTGTCTTCCCAAGGGGGGCTGTCATATCGGCATACGCTTCGGGGTTGATGTGGGTGTAGCGGCTGACATCCTTGAGGGATCGGTTCAGCGCATATACCGATAGCTCCATGGGGGCCAGCGAGTCGCCCATCATGGTGGCATAGGAGACCACCACCCTTACTGAGTCGATGGTCGATCCGGGTTCAAAACCTGCGCCTTCCGGCAGATAAAATTCACCCAGATACTCGGATTTGACGGACCCGAAGAGTGGATCCACATATTCCCCCAGTACCGGATATTTCGTTCTGGCAAAGATCGAATCGATCTGTACCGTGCGGGCCTGCAGATGCATGGTGTCGATGCCTACGGTGAGGTCGTCCATTCCCGGCTGGATGGTGAATCCCACCTGGTCGAGCGTGTCGTTGCAGGAGAGCGTCAGTAGGGAGAGAAGGGTAACGAACAGCGCTTTGTATAAGGGGTTGGGTTTCATTCGTTTCAAAAATATATCGATTCAACGCCGCAAATATCCGAAAAAAATGTTTCACTTGAAAGCCGTTGAAATGCTTTCTGCGAAATTTTAATGATAATTGTATCTCGGTGGATCAAAAAATGGGATTCATAAAAGATTTTTAGAAAATCAGTTGTCTATCTCGTCGTAGAATTGGTTGATCTCCCCGGCAAACAGATCAAAATCAGCCTGGAAGGGGAGCTGTTTAACAGCTTTCCCCGCAGCATAGCGGATCAGCTCCGGTTCTACCGACTCACTGCCGATGATGACTCCGTCGGAATAGTCAATGGCCAGCTTCATCAGTGTGGGATAATTGATGGTGCCCAGTGATTTGATCGCTTCTATCTCCGCGTCTCCAATCCCTTCAAAACGCAGTTTGTCGGCAAAATCCTGCTGGAAAGGACGGCTGAATGTCTCGTCATACAGTGAACAGATTACTTTGCTGTTCCGGAAGCAGGGGTCATCGGCATATCCTTTCTTGATGTAGAGTGGTGCCAGCGCGGAGAACCATCCGTGGCAATGGATCACATCAGGTACCCAGCGCAGCTTTTTGATGGTCTCCATCACACCGCGAATAAAGAAGATGCTCCGTTCGTCATTGTCCTCATATTCCTCACCCTCCTTGTCGGCCAGCAGCTCCCTGTTCTGGAAGTAATCTTCGTTGTCGATGAAGTATACCTGCATCCTCGCCGACTGGATAGAAGCAACCTTGATGATCAGCGAGTGATCGGCATCGTCAATAATCAGGTTCATTCCCGAAAGACGGATCACCTCGTGCAGCTGGTTGCGGCGTTCATTGATGGGTCCATACTTGGGCATAAAAGCACGGATCTCTTTACCTTTTTCCTGGATAGCCTGCGGTAAAAAACGGGAGCTGTTCGAAATAGGGGTTTCGTCAAGATAGGGATAGATTTCCTGGGTAATATACAAGATTTTCTTTGGGGACATGAAGCTAATTCTCTAAATTTGAGTACAAAGATAATAAAAAAAATCCACATAACTACAAAATAAAAAGGGTGTTATTTTGTAAGATGCAGGTATCCAGTCGTAAAGGGTCTCTTTGCCGGTTCTTTGGACAGTGGTGGCCGCCTGTCTGGGTACCTGTCACTCTGTTTGATGTGTATACCTCTCTCCCTGTTTCGCTATTCCGTGAAATAACATTAATTCTTTTCTCTATTTGGCAAATATTTTGTTGCTTTGCACTCTGAAGCAAAAATCAATGAAAGTCATTCATACTGTTTCTGCACTCAACCTGGCCTTGCAGCCGTTTCGTTGCGAAGGTGTTGAGATAGGGTTTGTACCAACCATGGGTGCGTTGCACGAAGGTCACGCCACGCTGATCCGGAAGAGCATTGAGGAGAATGGCTGTACGGTGGTGAGCCTCTTTGTGAATCCTACACAGTTCAACAATAGCGAGGATCTCCGGCTCTATCCCCGCACACCGGAAGAGGATCGGCAACTGCTGCAAGAGCTGGGCGTGGAGATCCTGTTTGCTCCTTCCGTGGAGGAGGTATATCCGGAGCCGGATCGGAGGGTGTTCGACTTTGGATTGCTTGACAAGGTGATGGAGGGACGTTTCCGCCCCGGACATTTCAATGGTGTGGCGCAGGTGGTCAGTCGTCTCTTCAGTTTTGTACAGCCCGACAGAGCCTATTTCGGCGAGAAAGATTTCCAGCAACTGGCAATCGTGCGGGAGATGACCCGAAGGCTTCAAATACCGGTAGAGATTGTTGGGGTACCTATTGTGCGGGAGCCGTCGGGTTTGGCCATGAGTAGCCGGAACCAGCGATTGTCGCTTCAGGAGCGGGAACAGGCTTCGCAGATCTATCGCATGCTCGACAAGAGCCTGGGCCTTACCGGAGAGCACCTTCCCCGGGAACTGGCGGAATGGGTGGTCGGAGAGATAAACAATGTGCCGGGCTTGCGTGTTGAATATTATGAGATTGTAGATGGCGATTCGCTGCGACCGATCGCCTCATGGGATGAGAGCGACAGGCCAGTGGGATGTGCTGCCGTCTATTGCGGTGGGGTACGCTTGATTGACAACATCAGTTACAGATAAAGAGTTATGTGGGTAGAAGCATTGAAATCGAAGATACACAAGGCGACGGTCACCGACGCCAATCTCCATTATGAGGGAAGCATCACCATCGATGAGGAGCTGATCGATGCCGCCGGAATGTTCGTACATGAGAAGGTGGCGGTGGTGAACAACAACAACGGTGAGCGGTTCGAGACCTATATCATCCGCGGGGAACGCGGGTCGGGTACCATCTGTCTGAACGGTGCCGCCGCCCGTAAGGTGCAGGTGGGAGACGTCATCATCATCATGAGTTATGCCCTGCTGCCATTGGAGGAGGCCAAAGCTTTCGTACCCACGGTGATTACCCTGGATCCGGGCAGCAATCGCATCCGGAAGTAAGGAATCAGCCAATAACCTTCCGTCGGTAGTGTCAGCGACCGGCGTTTTTTTTGCATGACAGGGTGTACAGCAACAAACAGATTGTCAAGGTCAGTTCTCCAATCCTGCTGAGTCTGCTGGCGCAGAATCTCATTCAGGTGATTGACACCGCCTTTCTTGGCCGCGTGGGCGAGGTGGAGCTGGGTGCTTCTGCCCTGGCGGGGATCATCTATATTGCCATCTACACCCTTGGCTTTGGCTTCAGCATGGGGAGCCAGATCCTCATTGGGCGGCGGAATGGCGAGGGGAACTACCACCAGATCGGCGAGATCGTGATCCAGGGGATCCTCTTCCTGCTGATCCCCGCGCTGCTGCTGATTCCACTGTTGCGCTATGCCTCGATACACTGGCTCCCGGCCATGTTCGCCTCGCAGGAGGTGGCGGGTGCGGTGTCGGATTACCTGGTGTGGCGTGTCTTCGGACTTCTTTTTGCCTTCACCAATGTAATGTTCCGTGCCTTCTATATCGGCATCGCCCGTACGAAGGTTTTGACACTCAATGCGGTGGTGATGGCACTGGTCAATGTGCTGTTCGACTACGGACTGATATTCGGCAACTTGGGCATGCCGGAGATGGGGATCGCCGGGGCGGCCATCGCTTCGGTGATAGCAGAGATAAGCTCTACCCTCTTCTTTATCCTTTACACCCACAAGAGAGCCAATGCGCACACGTATGGCTTCACCTCCATCCGTTTTCAGTGGGCGGTGATCAGGAAAATCCTCGATATCTCCATTTTCATGATGGCACAATACCTGCTTTCGGTAGGCACCTGGATGCTTTTTTTCCTCTTCATAGAGAATTACATGGGGGAGCGGTCGCTGGCGGTTACCAATATTGTGCGTAGCTTCTATACCATCTTTACCATTCCCTCTCATGCCCTGGGCTCCTCCACCAGCACGCTGGTGAGCAACACCATCGGTGCCGGGAACAGCAAGGAAGTGCTGCGGTTGGTAAAACGGATCTCGCTGCTCAGCCTGGGGGTGATGCTGCTGGTCATTCTGCTTGTCATCCTCTTTCCCCGTCTTATGATCCATATCTACACTGATGATCCCTCGCTGATTGGCGATACGCTGGTTCCCCTCTATGTGCTGATTTCTTCTTTGCCACTTTACAGTGTGGGCACGGTACTCTTCAGTGCCGTTTCCGGAACCGGCAACACTCGCACGGCACTCGGTTACGAGATTTTCACCCTGATTTTTTACCTGGCATACATGTGGCTGGTGATCATTTTCCTTCGTTTATCGGTAGCTGTCGCCTGGACTACCGAGCATGTCTACTGGCTCTTCCTGATGACCCTCTCCCTGTTTTATCTCCGCAGTGGCAAGTGGAGAGACCGTAAGATTTAAGCTTTTTTGCTATCTTTATCCCCGATTAAGATAGAGGAATATGGGATCAAGGATATGGTGCATCGTTGTTTTGCTCCTCATTGCCGTCGCGTCGCCGGCACAGGAATTCCGCTGGAGTGCCGGGATGGACTATTTTTTCGACAACATGGAGTATAAGGCATCCCCCTATGCCGATGCCCGCACCTTGCAGGGGATCTGGCTGAATGCCCTGGGAGGGGTGACGTGGGATAGTACGCACACGCTGGTGGCAGGTGTCAATCTGTTGAAGATGCCGGGCATGCATCGCGCCGTAGACAAATCGGAGGTGACGCTCTTTTATCGCTTTGAGAATGACAGGGTGCATTTTCGTGCCGGTGCCTTTCCCCGCAGGGAGGTGCTCTCCAACTACTCGGACTTTTTTTTCAGGGATTCGGTCAACCAGCACATGCCGTTGATGCAGGGTCTCTTCTGGCAGTTGGGAAAGGATGACAATTTTTTCAATGCCTGGATGGACTGGACCGGCTACTCCCACGCCGAAGCACGGGAGAGCTTCTTCCTTGGTTTCTCCGGAAAAGCAAGCAGAGGCATTTTTTTTACCGATTTCCAGTCCACCCTCTTTCATCTTGCAGGCAATTACCCCAACGACGGTCGCTACGGGGTGAGCGAGGTGATCCAGGGAATCCTGTCGGCAGGGTTGGAGTATGATCCAGGCAATCGTTTCCGGGGGATGGTTTCGGCAGGTCTTTTTGCCGGGGTGGAGCGGGATCGCAAAGCCGATAAGACCTATCGTCCCATTGGCTTCACTGCGCGGTTCCATGCCGGATACATGGGGGTCGGAACCGATAACAACCTCTACCTGGGTGACCCGCGCATGCGTCTCTTCCCGGAGTATGGAGGTGAACTTTACCGGGGGACCCCGTTTCTGCGGGGAAGCCACTACTTGCAGAGCCGGTGGTATGTCAGCCTTATCGACTCAGACCGGTCCAGACTGCGGCTCAACTGCAACCTGCATCTCAGCGGGGGAGAGCTGTTTTTTCAGCAGACACTGACCCTCACTGTCGCGGTGGGTAACCTTATGACCCGGCAGCAACCAGCAAGAAAGTTTCCCTGGATGCAGATTTTTCAATAATTGTCACAACAATGGATCAGATCAGGCAACAAATCGAAGCGCTGCGTCAGCAGCTACACACACACAACCACAATTACTATGTGTTGTCACAACCGGTAATCTCCGATCGGGAATTCGACCAGATGATGGCCGAATTGATAAGGCTGGAGAGGCAATATCCGGAGTATGCCGACCCCAACTCACCCTCTGTGCGGGTGGGAAGTGACATCAATAAGAGCTTCACCCAGGTGACGCACCGTTATCCGATGCTCTCGCTCCAGAATACCTATTCCGAAGGGGAGGTGGCCGACTTTTTCAACCGGGTGAAGAGGAGCCTGAACGAAGATTTTGTGATTGTCTGTGAGCTGAAATATGACGGCACCTCCATTTCGCTGATCTACGAAGAGGGCAGGTTATCCCGTGCCGTCACGCGTGGCGACGGACAAAAAGGAGATGATGTGACAGCCAATGTGCGCACCATCCGCAACGTGCCGCTGCTCCTCAGGGGGGAACAGATCCCCTCCTACCTGGAGGTGCGGGGTGAGATCCTGTTGCCCTGGAGCTCGTTTGATGAACTGAACCGGGAACGGGCCGCACAGGAGGAGCCACTCTTCGCCAATCCCCGTAACGCTGCCTCCGGCACCTTAAAGCTGCAAGACTCCCGTGTGGTGGCCTCGCGCCGCCTTGAGTCGTTCGTCTACTACCTGTTGGGAGAATCACTTCCTGCAGATAGCCATTACGAGAACATGTGCCTGGCACGCGAATGGGGGTTGAATGTCTCGGCTGCCATGAGACGCTGCAACACCCTCGAAGAGGTGTTCGACTACCTTCGTTACTGGGATCGTGAACGAAGGAACCTGCCGGTCACCACCGACGGGGTGGTACTCAAGGTGGACTCGCTGTCGCAGCAACGCAACCTGGGTTACACTTCCAAGTTCCCCCGCTGGGCCATCGCCTTTAAGTTCAATCCCGAACGGGCGCTGACCCGGCTCGATTCGGTTTCCTGGCAGGTGGGGCGTACCGGAGCGGTGACACCGGTAGCCAATCTTGAGCCAGTGCTGCTCTCCGGTACTACGGTGAGGCGTGCCTCTCTCTACAACGAAGATGCAATCGAGGCTCTTGACCTGCATGTCGGAGACATGGTGTATGTGGAAAAGGGAGGTGAGATCATTCCGAAGATTACCGGAGTGGACAGGGAGGCCCGCTTCCTGCTTGGCGACAAGGTGACCTTCACACGCAGCTGCCCCGACTGTGCTACACCCCTGGTGCGCAACGAGGATGAGGCGGTGCATTACTGTCCCAACAGCGAAGGATGCCCCCCTCAGATCAAGGGACGCATCGAGCATTTCGTGACCCGCAAGGCGATGGATATCACGATTGGGCCGGAGAGCATCACCCTGCTCTACGACAAGGGGTTGATCCATGATGCTGCCGATCTCTATACCCTTCGTTTCGAAGATCTGGCCGCTTTGGAACGATGGGGTGAGACCAGTGCCCGCAACCTGTTGGAGAGCATCGAACAGTCGAAAGCGGTACCCTATGAGCGGGTGCTCCACGCCCTGGGCATCCGCTACGTGGGTGAGACGGTGGCACGCAGACTGGCACATGCCTTTCCGCAGATTGACCTGCTGTTGGAGGCATCAGAGGAGGAGCTGACCGCCGTGGAGGAGATCGGCAGTCGCATAGCGCAAAGCGTGACAGCCTACTTTGCGAATCCCGGACACCAAGTGTTTGTGAATCGTCTCCGCAACGCCGGGCTACAGTTTACCCTGAACGAAGAGATGCTCGCAGGCAGGACGGAAAAGCTCAAAGGGTTGACCATCGTGATTAGCGGCACCTTCTCCCTGCATTCTCGCGACGAGTACAAGGCGATGATTCTGCAGCATGGGGGAAAGAACAGCGGGTCGGTATCGAAAAAAAGCGATTTCATCCTTGCGGGTGAGAACATGGGTCCTGCCAAGCTGGAGAAAGCGGAGAAGCTGGGGGTGAAAATAATGGACGAGAAAGCTTTCCTTGCGATGATTGCAGAAGAGTAGATGTGCTTACTCCTCCATGGTGAAGCTGCGCGACCCGATATGATGACCATCAGCGAAAAGATCTGCTTTGAAAGTGCCAGGCATCAGGAATTCTTCAATATCCCAGTAGAGGGTGACAGGTAGCTCCTCCCCTCCATATTCCACAATGCGTCGCATTGAATAGAGGATATCCCTGTTTTCATAAGGGAAGGTATGGGTGGAACTTTTTGAGAGTACCGTGCCGTCAGGGCTCATGAGACGTACGTAGATGGTACGTTCACCTGGCTCGGTGGTGATGTTGCGGGCGATGGTGAAGGCGACCACAAACTGGCTGCTGCGGCTCAGTCTTGACTGTTCCCTGCCCCGGTCGTTCACCGCCTTTACCGCGATGTTGGTTGCCACCAGTTGTGCTGCCAGCGACACCTTCTCCGATAGTTGTTCCTTCTCCTGTGACACCTGGCTGAGGGTGCGGCTGGTCTCGTTGAACTGGCGGGTGATCTGTCGGTTTTCGGCTCGCAGCTCTTCGTTCAGGCGGTTGAGGGAATCGATCTGGTGGATGTAGGAGCGTAGTATCTTACGCAGCGTAGCCAGCTCATCCTTGAGCCGCCTGATCTCTGCCTGGTCGGTGGCTTTGGTCATGCGCAGCTCTTCCTGCAGCCGCATCACCTTTGCCCGTTCGTTTTCCAGTTTGTAGAGCAGGGAGTCGTTCTGGACGCTGAACTTGAATCCTTCATATTGCAGGGAGATGGCTTCATACTCATCCTCCAGCTCCTGTTTGTCGAGCGTGAACTGCTGCTGCATCTCTTCCATTTCTGCACTCTTGTTCACCAGGAATCCGACCACGATGGCCAGCACGATGGCCAGCACACCAATGATGGCGATCAGCTGGGGTGTCCGTTCCCTAAAGTCCATTTTCATCTAAACCCTTATTTTTCAATCGTCGGCAAAATTAACCGTTTTCACTATAAATGCCAATGAAGGGGTTCTCTTTTTCATTAATTTAAGATTTGACCTGCTCCATTGGAAAAGGAATGGATGAGGGGATATGCTACTTTTTGCTATCTTTATCCTTCCGTATGATGACAAAAGAGTGAGACAATGAAAAAATCAACCGTATGCCTGTTTATCTTCTTGTTGCTGTTCTTTCCCCTGGTTGCAGAAGAGGGAATGTGGATGCTTCACCTGCTGCGGCAACAAAAGCTGAAGCAGATGCAGCAGATGGGATTGGAGCTGGAAGATGTGGATCTCTACAACCCCGATGGATCTTCATTAAAAGATGCCGTGGTACAGTTTGGCCGGGGATGCACCGGTGAGGTGGTTTCCTCCCGGGGACTGCTGCTCACCAACCACCATTGCGGCTATGGGCAGATACAGCAACACAGTACCCTGGAGCATAACTACCTGGAGGATGGTTTTTGGGCCATCTCTCTGGAGGAGGAGCTCCCCAACCCGGGTTTGACGGTTACTTTTATTGAAGGGATTGAAGAGGTGACCGATTGGGTGAAAGGTTGCCTGGAGAGAGACAGGGAGGAGGATAAGGAGGGTCTCTTCTATCTCTCGCCCTCTTACCTGAATCGTCTCGCACGTGAGAAAGTGGGAGAGCGGTATCTTACCGACCACTTCGGTACCGAGGTGGAGATCAGGCCCTTTTTCGATGGCAACCAATACTATCTCTTCACCAAGAAGGTGTACTCCGATATCCGGTTGGTGGGTGCTCCCCCAAGTGGCATCGGTAAGTTTGGTGCCGACACCGACAATTGGATGTGGCCAAGGCATACCGGTGATTTCAGCCTGTTCCGCATCTATGCCGACAGGGAGGGAAATCCAGCCCCCTATGCTGTGACAAACGTACCTCTGCGACCGAAGCGCTGGCTCACGCTTTCAACTGCGGGGGTGGAGGAGGGTGACTTTGCCATGATGCTCGGTTTTCCGGGGAGCACCCATACCTACTACACCTCCTGGGAGGTGGATGAACGGAGGGAGATTGACAATGCGGTACGCATTGCCATGCGTGCGGTACGGCAGGAAGCGATGTTGGAGGAGATGCTGCGAGATCCTGCGGTAAAGATACAGTATGCATCCAAATATTCCGGTTCAACGAACGGGTACAAGAACGCTATCGGCAGCAGCTGGGCCATTGAGAAGCATGACTTTGTGCGGCAGAAGAGTCAGCTGCAGGAGCGCCTGCTTCACTGGTCTGCTGAGCATCATAAACCGCAGTACCCTGATGCATTGAATAAAATTGAACAGATCGTGACTGGTCGTGCCGGCTTGCGGTACCGTAGCTGGATGCTGAATGAGGGAATCATTCGGGCTATTGAGTTTGCGTCACTGCCCACAGAGACGGCACAAGCACTGGCAACTGCATTGGAAGCGGGTGACAGTGAGCAATCTGCCCTGCTGGCCGAGCGATTGGAGGAGGAGTACCATCTTTTTGCCAATAAGGATTACAATCGGGAGGTGGACCGAAAGGTCGCCAAGGCAATGCTGAAAGCCTACATTGCGGGGGTGGAGAAGGAATATCATCCCGCATGCCTCAGTTCACTTTACAACCGGTTCGGGGGCGACACCGGCCGTTTTGTGGATCATCTGCTCGATCACTCCCTCTTTGGCGACAAGGAGAAGTTGCGTCGTTTCCTGGGTGACCCTCATGCTGAAGAGCTGCAACAGGATCCGCTTTTCGGCTTTGCCCGGTCGGTTCAAGAGGAGGCTCACTCGCTCCGCAGGGAGCTGTCCGCGTTTGATACCCCTTTTCTGCATGCCCGGCGTACCTGGTTGGAAGGGGTGCTGGCCATGGAAGGTCATCAGACCCTCTTCCCCGATGCCAACCTCACATTGCGTCTCACATACGGACAGGTGAAAGGCTACCGGCCGCGTGACGGGGTGTTGTACATCCATCAGACAACACTGGAGGGGGTGATGGAGAAAGAGGATCCCGATAACTGGGAATTTGTGGTGCCCGACAGGCTGAAGCAGCTTTACCAGGCTGCTGATTATGGTAACTATGCATTGCCTGACGGTCGTATGCCGGTGGCCTTTGCCGCTACCACCCACACTACCGGTGGCAACTCGGGCAGCCCGGTGCTGAACGGCCGGGGAGAGCTGGTTGGGATCAACTTCGATCGCAACTGGGAAGGGGTTGGAGGTGATATCTCCTACCTGCCCGATTACCAGCGAAGCATCATTGTGGATATCCGTTATGTGCTCTTTGTAATAGATCGTTATGCCGGTGCCGGACATCTGTTGGAGGAGATGGATCTGCGATCGGAAAGATTCAAAAAATAAGGGTTTTTGTAGCATATCTTTGAAGAATGTGGTATATTTGACAAGGAATCCACCTTTCAAAATCACATCCTATGAAAGCAACCATCCCAACTTCTTTTTTGCTCCTCCTCCTGATGGTGGCGTTTGCCATCGGCTGCAGCAGTACACGGCGTGCGGCAAAAGATCAGGCCGCACGACTCTACGGTCTCTGGG
>Ga0265294_10001176_pt1 | contig 35582 bp, 26 predicted proteins | sample MunlanPumphouse3_FD_192504 | JGI IMG/M metagenome (GOLD analysis project Ga0265294, IMG submission 192504) | Groundwater microbial communities from a municipal landfill in Southern Ontario, Canada - Pumphouse #3 | ecosystem: Environmental > Aquatic > Deep subsurface > Groundwater | place...
GAATACTTCCGGGATATGGGATATGACGTCTCCTTAATGGCAGATTCTACCTCAAGGTGGGCCGAAGCAATGAGAGAAATCTCCTCCCGACTTGAAGAAATGCCCGGAGAAGAAGGTTATCCGGCATATCTTGCAGCAAGGCTTGCTGAATTCTACGAGCGAGCCGGAGTTGCAGAATCTCTTTGCGGGGCAAAAGGTTCAATTACAGTTATTGGAGCCGTATCTCCTCCTGGAGGAGACTTCACCGAGCCAGTTACACAAAATACCTTGCGTATCGTAAAAGTGTTCTGGGCCCTAGACTCCAAACTCTCTCAGAGAAGACACTTCCCAGCAATTAACTGGTTGAACAGTTACAGTCTGTACAAGGAAGGGCTTAATGACTGGTTTGCAGACAATGTAGCCCCTGACTGGGTTGCGCTCAGAGAAAAAGCAATGGACATGCTTCAGGTCGAATCCGAACTGCAGGAAATTGTACAGCTAGTAGGATCCGATGCTCTCCCAGAAGATCAGCAGCTTCTGCTTGAAATCACTCGACTGCTCAGAGAAATATTCCTGCAGCAAAACGCATTCCATCCGATAGATACCTACAGTCCCTTCACGGAACAATATAAAATCTTACAGGCTATCATGAAATTCGGAGATGCCGCAAACGAAGCTCTTCGAGCAGGCACCCCGGTTACAGAGATTCTGAAGCTGGAATCCAAAGATGAACTTGCCAAGGTTAAGTACGAAGAGGATTTTGAAGGTTCGATGAACGCTGTCCTTGCCAAGATGGATAAAGAATTTGCATCCCTCGGAGGTAGGTAAGTATGGCTAAAGAGTACAAAACAATCACGGAAATTGCAGGGCCTTTGATTTTTGTCGAGAAAACAGAGCCTGTTGGGTATAAGGAAATTGTTAACATCAACATGCCTGACGGAACCACCCGCAGAGGCGAAGTGCTGGACACTTCCTCAGACATTGTGGTTATTCAGGTTTATGAGGGAACCGGCGGGCTAGACAAAAACTGTGGAGTAGTCTTTACAGGAGAGACACTGAAACTTCCTGCATCTATCGACCTGCTTGGCCGGATTCTTTCCGGAGCCGGAGAACCTCTGGATGGGGGACCCCGAATCGTGCCCGATAAGATGATTGACATTAACGGAGCCGCGATGAATCCTTATGCAAGGATGCCCCCAGAAGATTTCATCCAGACCGGAATTTCCACAATTGACGGGACAAATACCCTTGTCAGAGGTCAGAAACTGCCAATTTTCTCAGCTTCAGGGCTTCCGCATAATGAAATTGCTTTGCAGATCGCAAGGCAGGCCTCTGTGCCAGGCTCAGAGGCGGAATTCGCCGTAGTCTTTGCTGCAATGGGAATCACCAACGAAGAAGCCCAGTATTTCATGGATGACTTTGAAAAGACCGGGGCTCTGGAAAGAGCTGTTGTCTTTATGAACCTTGCAGACGACCCTGCCGTAGAGCGGCTGGTAACTCCGCGTATGGCCCTGACTGCTGCCGAGTATCTGGCATACGAGCACGATATGCACGTGCTTGTTATCATGACCGATATTACCAACTACGCTGAAGCTCTCAGGCAGATGGGAGCCGCCCGTAACGAAGTGCCGGGAAGGCGTGGGTATCCGGGTTATATGTATACTGACCTTGCAACGCTTTATGAAAGAGCAGGGATTGTCAAAGGAGCTAAGGGATCCGTTACTCAGATTCCAATTCTCTCCATGCCTGGAGACGATATCACGCACCCAATCCCTGACCTTTCTGGATATATTACCGAAGGCCAGATAGTAGTTTCCAGAGAACTGCACCGAAAGGGAATTTATCCCCCAATCAATGTGCTGCCTTCTCTGTCCAGGTTGATGAACTCCGGTATCGGAGGCGAAAAAACCCGAGAAGACCACAAGGCAGTCTCGGATCAGATGTATGCAGGATATGCAGAAGGGCGGGACCTAAGAGGACTTGTGGCAATCGTTGGAAAAGAAGCCCTCTCCGAAAGAGATACAAAGCTTCTTGAGTTTGCAGACCTCTTTGAGGAACAATTTGTCACCCAGGGCAGAAACGAAAACAGATCTATTGCAGAAACTCTGGACATCGGCTGGAAGATCCTTTCACACCTGCCAGAAAACCAGTTGAACAGGATTGACAATAAGTATATCCAGAAATACCATCCGGCACATAGAAAAGCTGAGTGATCGCCATGGTTTTGCAGGACGTAAAGCCAACTCGGTCAGAACTTATTGCCCTCAAGAAAAGGATCAAGCTCTCGGAAAGTGGGCACAAACTCCTAAAGATGAAGAGGGATGGACTGATCCTTGAGTTTTTCAAGATCCTCAACGAAGCAAGAAATGTCAGAACCGAGCTGGACGATGCTTATGGAGTGGCAGTTGACAAGATGAATCTTGCCAGTGCCGTAAACGGAGTGGTTGCCATCAAGTCAACCGCTTTTACCACAAAAGGATCTCCCGAAATTGAACTTTCCGGGCATAACATCATGGGTGTATTTGTGCCCAAAATCAAATCAACGGGAGTCCGGAAACCTCTCTATGAGAGAGGATATGGGATAATCGGAACCAATTCCTATATTGACGAAACCTCTGAGGCTTATGAGGAATTGGTCGAAAAGATTATCGTTGCCGCAGAACTCGAAACAACCATGAAGAGGCTTCTTGACGAGATTGAGAAGACAAAAAGGCGTGTAAACGCTCTTGAGTTTAAAGTCATTCCCGAACTCGTTGAAACCATGAAGTTCATCCGCTTCTCTCTTGAAGAAGTGGAAAGAGAAGGCACCTTCAGGTTAAAGAAAATCAAAGCAAAAAGCGAATAACTGAGCTTGATTTGAACATGGCGACATGCAAGGACCAATCTAATTTGGTTGAAAAAGCAGTTCTTAAGTTAAGTGAACCTGAAAACCAGGCGCGACTCTTAAAGCTCGCGTGGAGGATTTCTCTCCTTATGCTGGTTTTAGGGCTACTTATCATCTTAAAAGAAGTTCTTCCAAAATTGTCGTGACTGGAATTTTCGAGATGATTTTAATCATCTCGATATCTGGCACTATCTGATTATTTATTCATTGCTTTTTGAAAGAAACGGGCTATTTTAAAAAAATCATTTAAAGCTAAGCTTGCTTTGCAAGCCTCAGCTTAAAAATCAGTAAGCTATTTTAACGCCTAGGACTTATGCTAAACCTTCCATGCAAAACGAAGCCAGACTTATCCATGTGACCGGAACGGTACAAGGCGTAGGGTTTAGACCCTTTGTCTATAGGTTGGCAAAAGCCTATGGTCTCTCGGGCTATGTAAAGAATTTAGGCCATATTGTGGAAATAGAGGCAGAAGGCCAAAAAAGCGAACTTAGGGCTTTTCTAAAAACTCTTCCCTTAAAAAAACCTCCTTTGGCCCAGATATCAGGGCTCAATTCAAAAAAGGTGCCTTTTCGCGGCTATTCCGATTTTTCAATTCTGCACAGCGAAGCTGCACAAACGGAAGATTCCATAATTCCTCCGGATAGCTCCCTTTGCAGAACCTGTCTTTCCGAAATCCTGGATCCAACTTCAAGATACTACCATTACCCTTTTACAGTCTGCACCAACTGCGGACCCCGCTATACAACGGTGCAAACCCTTCCATACGATCGAGAACACACAACAATGGAAGCCTTTCCACTCTGCGATGAATGTAATAAAGAGTATAAAGATCCAGCAAACCGTAGGTATCACGCTCAGCCCGTCTGCTGTGAGGCCTGCGGCCCGAAACTCAGTTTGCTTGATTCCTCCGGAAAAAAACTTGCGGAAAATTACGAAGCCATTATAAAAGCTGCAGCTCTGCTCAACGAAGGAGCAATTCTTTCAATAAAAGGTTTTGGAGGCTTTCATATTGCCTGCTCGGCCCGAAGAGAAACTGCGGTTACAAAAGTTCGGGAAAGATTGAAAAGACCCACACAGCCTTTTGCCGTGATGGCAGGCTCGCTGGAAACTGTTGGAACTTTTGCAAAAGTCGAGGGACTTGAAAAAGAGATCCTAAACTCTTTCAGGCGCCCAATCACTTTGCTTTCGAAAAAAGAGCCTTTTCCCCTAGCCAAAGCCTTAGCTCCGGGCCTGCACAACATAGGAACAATGCTGCCTTATACCGGAATTCAATATCTGCTCTTTGACCGGGAACCCAAAGCCGTTTATCTTCTGACCTCAGCAAACCTACCCGGGCTACCCATGCTGGTTAAAAACCAAGAAGCTCTGGAGAAATTAGAAGGAATTGTGGACTTTCACCTGCTTCATAACAGGATAATTGCAAACCGAAACGATGATTCGGTCCTAAAGGTTGTAAACGGCAGCCAAACCTTTATAAGAAGATCTAGAGGTTTTGTGCCCGAACCTCTGAAGCTACCTTTTAAAGTAAGACCTGCTATAGGAGTCGGAGCCGAGCTAAATACCACGGTAACTCTTGCACAAGGAAACCGGGCTTATCTTTCTCAGTATATAGGCAATACCGGAAAGGTCGAGACCTTTTCATACCACCAGGAAGTGGTTAGACACCTGCTAGGCCTTACTGGCATAAAACCCCAAAACTGGGGTTGTGACTTGCACCCGACCTTTAATACGACTGCTTTTGCAAAAAAAGTCGTCCAAAAAGCCGGAGTTGAAGCGTTAAAAGGCAGAAAAGAGGCTGAAAAGGAAAAACCTGAAAAAAAAAGCTCCCTTTCTCTTTTCAAAGTGCAGCACCACCAAGCCCATATTCTGGCGCTCATGGCTGACAACTTTTTGCCTAAAGAAGCCCGGTTGCTCGGAGTCGCCCTTGATGGAGTAGGGTATGGTAGGGATGGGACTATCTGGGGAGGCGAACTTTTTGAATCTTCCTATTTCGGCTCCAAACGCCTTGCACACCTTCAACCTCAACCCATGCCCGGAGGAGACCTTGCGGCCAAACAACCTTCCAGAATGGTGCTTGGGATGTTTTCAGGTTTGCTTTCGGAAAAAGAACTGAGAAAACTACCTCTTTCTTTTAAAAGAGGAGAGGCCGAATTTAAACTCGTTTTAAAGCAGCTTGAAAAAGGAGTTAATGTCAGACTAAGCAGCAGCACAGGCCGGGTTCTGGATGCAGCTTCCACTCTTTTGGGAATTTGTAAGGAACGCAGTTATGAAGGAGAGCCTGCAATGAAACTGGAAGCTGCTGCAAAAAAAAGCAGGAAAAAGATAGAAATCGAACCCGTTTTCCGAAACTGTGAAAAAACGGGCCTGCAGGTGCTTGATACAAGCGAACTCCTTTATGGAATCTATGAACTTATGGAAAGCTCTTCTCCTTCAGATCTGGCTTTTGCTTTTGAAGAAGGGCTTGCTTGCGGGATTTCAGAACTTGCCTGTTCACTTGCCCGAAAAAGAGGGCTAGATACCGTAGGGCTGAGCGGAGGGGTAGCATATAATGAGCATATCACGACCAGAATTTCTGAAGCTGTAAGGGAAGCTGGTTTTGACTTTTTAACTCATTCCAGAGTTCCCTGCGGAGATGGCGGCATCTCTTTTGGACAGGCAATAGCGGCTGGAACAAACTATCTTTCTCGGAAAACTGAGGATCTGGATCCTTATATTTGATCAGAAAAACAATACTACAAAATTAAATAAATAATCCCTTACTTAATACTTAAGGGGAAAGATGAGTTTGCAGGGGAGCATAAGGATCCGGGTAGTTACTGGCAGGGATGAAATCTCGAAACTTAATGCGGAAGAAAAGGCAGTCCACCTTGCATTTCGACCTGCGGATAGAGATCTCTTTAACCTGATAAAAGTCTGCCCCATGATCGAGTTGCTTCAGTTTCCGGCCTCAGCCTATGAAGCTCTTTCTAAATTTATGAGAATGTACCTCGATTCAGCAGGGATTCAACTTGTAAAAGGAGACGTGAGCGGACACTGGCACGATTTGGAAAACTACTTTGTGGTTCCAGCCTACGTAATTGAAAAAATAAATGAATTAAAAGCCCAAGGCATTTCCGAAGAGGAGATTATCTCCGAGGTAACAGGGCTGCGCAGGATCAGTCCGGATCTGATCCGGCACCTAATTTACAAAGTATCCTCGGAAACCGAAAAAAGAAGCAGAGAAAGAAAAATAAAAACTCTGTCCAGACAAGAGAAACTGCGTTGAGCGGGCTTAATTTACCAAAATTTCCACCAGGCTTTTTTGGAAGCTTTTTGTCTTTCGATATCTCTTAAACCTTCAGCAGCCATTTTCTGCTGGGTTTTGTACTTTCTTATTTCCTGATCAAGCCTTGAGACTTCTTCTTCCTTACTATTAAGAGAAAGTTTTAGTTTTTCGAGCAGGTTTTGCATTTCCTGGAGTTTTTTATCCTTAGCTTTATCTTCCCCTTCTAGATCAACCCTTACTTTTTCCGGATTATCTATAAGTCTGAGCTCAAGTTCTTGTATCCTTTCAGTCTTTTTTAAAAGCTTAGTTTCAAGCTCTTGCATCCTTTCAGCCTGTTTTGCAAGCTTAGTTTCAAAAGCTTGGATTCTAATTGCCTTATCCTCGGCTTCTTTTTCAAGTTTCTCAAATTTTTCCTGATTAATTGCTTCCTTTTTCCTAAGACACACCTCTAAGCCTTTAAGCTCTTTTTCTTTTCCGGAAAGCTTTTCTTCAAACGTCTCCTCAAGTTTTTCCAACCTGCCAGCCCTTTTAGAAATAGCTGCTTCAAGCTCACAAATCCTTTTATCCCTTGCTTCAAGCTCCGTACTAAGTTCTGCAAGCCTTTCATCTTTTTTTGCAAGCTTGGATTCAAGGACATTAAGCTCCAAATCTTTGCTTACAACTTTTAAGTGAAGAGCTATACTTTCCGGATTCTCGTCTCCTTTTTCCTCGCCTTTTTTCCCCTTGTCCTCCCTTTTCTTTTCATATTCTCCTTCACAATTCCTATTTTTCTCTCCTTTTTCTTCTTCTCTTTCTTCTTCACCCTCCCTTTTCAAATTTTCTTCGACTCCAGCCTTTAAGCTTACAAACTCTCCCTTTTCTTTCCTGCAAAGGCCTGCCCAAATAAGAATACAGGCAATAAGCGAAATCCCTCGGAAAACCCGCTCTCCTTCCGAGCAACCATAAACTTTTTGGGCAAGATGCCCTTCAAGAGTGTCCAGCTCAAACCCAGGCTCTCCCAGTTTTGTGGTTTTTGGATTCCCAGCCTTTACCGAGCCTCCTTTTTTCTGGATAAAATCAAAAGCCTCCTCAAAAGTTTTCCAGGGGAAAAAGGAATTTTTATCCAAACTATCAACATAAATTCCGTCCATATCAGCCTTGGCTTCAAAAAAACGGGCTCTATTAATTAATGGAACCTTTGCAGGATTACCTTTTTTAAAAAATTGCTTTTTTATTTTAGCAACAACAAAATCTTGCATCTATAAGCCTCCTTAGACAAAAAGCTCTGAAACCGAGAGATTGAAATAATTAGAAGAAATTAAAAAATTCGAAAGAAAAAGGATCTGCAATATCCAGAGCTTTTCCCACGTATATAAATTCGCAATCGATTAAAGCTTGTTAAAAAATTAGCTTAGATTTTATTCTTTTTGAGTCTCTGTGAAATTAGCTTAGATTTTATTCTTTTTGAGCCTCTGTGGCTTCCTCTTGAATTAGCTTTTCAAGCCTCTCTTTATTATACTGAGCTGCCCTATACGAAGGATTGATTGAAAGGGCTTCGGAATAACATTCTAAGGCTTTTTTGTACTCCCCTTTTTCAGCATATGCGCTGCCAAGCAGGTTCCAGGCTCCGATAAAATTCGGCTTAAGCTTTACAACATTTTCAAAACATTTAACCTTCCCGACAGGGGCTTTCTCTTTTGCTCCAAGTTCAAACCATTCGTGAGCGTCTTTGCCATCGATTTTACCCTTAAATATTCTTTCTAGAAATCCCATTGACTATCACCTTTTTGTCTGTTTGTAGCAGATACTCAAAAAATTAAATTATAAAGAGAGGGGAGAATATGGATTTAAACAATAAAGTTTGACGAGACTAAAAAACTTTAGAGCAAAAAGGAAATCCCCAAAAAGCTAAAAAATAATAGGTTTTCTGCCCCTTTCCCAAAGGAAAGGGCCGGCTTTTCTAAAAACAAAGCTTAAAAATAAAAAAAGGCTTGATTTTGGCTTTAGACCATAATCATAGCCGTCTCGTTATTAAGGCTTTCAAAATCCGCACTTATAACCAGTTTTGTGATATTTCCCTCAGTCATTACATCATAGAGGACCTTACGCTCGCTGCAATTTGCCGCCATAATGCCAATCTGTTTTGTCAGATTTTCATCCGGGTTTAGGAAGATACTGGTCTGGGAGTAGCTGCCGTCATCAAGTTTTTTAAGATCTTTGTACCATTGCTCAGCCGGAATGTCTATGAAAATATCCCTTTTGACAACTTCCTGAAAGATTGCGCCGCTTGGCTCGGAATAATTTAAGATCTGCTCAAAGCATTCTGCGGAACTGCTGTTGCCTTCAAGGACATCGATTACACTTTTAACGCTTTTCTCAGGCCCAAAGAGCACTGGATTTCCAACTACATTCCAGATATCATAGCTCTCATTGGCTCGGGCACAGAGCACGTATCCTTCATACTGACTCATATTTAGGGGAACCCCAAGTTTCTGCTCAGCGGGCTGGTGCAATTCAACATGTCTTCCGTCAAAGTAATCTGCTGCAAATCTTTTTGTTATGTCTCCTCCGTAGAGGTATTGTGTTATCTGCTGAGCTCCCAAAGCCGACTCAAAAGGAGTGCCTTTTGTTCTCTGAAAATCTATATATTGGGCACTGACAGGCCCTTCCGGAGACATTGCAAGCCCATCGGCTATGGAATTGAATTCATGCTGAACCTTTTTTCCCGGAAGCTGGGAAAAACTAAGCATTTGAAGCTGAGTATCTCCGGAAACTTTTGGCTCTTCCCCCTCACTTGCGTTGGTATTGATCCCTGAAAAATAAATTACGAAAATGGACAAAAACATTGTAACAGCCAAGAAAAGAGCTATATATTTCTGGTTCTTTTGGGCTGATGTTGAACTTTTCTTCATGCGTGAAACCTCATAATCTTCTTACATGGGCTTGTTAATGGGATTCTTTCTTCCATTCTTACTTCCATTGTTTTTTTATTTTTTTAATTATACCTATTTTTCTAATTAACTAGAATCTGTATTTAGAATTTTTATTTGAAGGGCTAAACTTAGTTTCTGTAAAGGGTTACTTATAAATCCGCGACCTATCTTAAATAAATATTTATATCTCAATCGAAAAAAACTATTAATTTTTTTCGGCTTTTCCCTTTTTGGAAAGCTCGGCCTTTTTCAGGAAAAGGTTATTATTTTGAGCATGTTTGTACCCCCAGGTTTGCCTGCAGTCGGACCCTGGGTTAAAACCAGGAGGTCTCCGCTTTTTGCAAGCCCAAGCTCCCTTAATTTTTCATTTGTCCTTTCTTCCCAGTCTTTAACAGGACTTTGGGTAAAAAGGGGGTACACTCCATAGGAAAAAGCAAGCTCGTTACAGGTTCTGGAAAAACGGCTAAAGGCCAGGACCCAGGGTTCAGGCTTGAATCTAGAAAGCCTACGGGGGGTATTTCCGCTCCTTGTAGGAGTTAGGATATAGGCAATCGGGAGTTTTTTGAGAGCTTCGTGAACCTGAAGGGTTATGACCTCATCTACTGACATTTCTTTTTCAAAAATTCCCTGTAAAATGGAATCAAGCCCCCACTTTGTCTGGGACCTCCACTCTTCAGTAGCTTTTGCAATTTTTGCCATCATCCCCACAGCTTCTACAGGATAGCGCCCCATAGCCGTCTCTTCCGAAAGCATGACTGCATCCGTCCCATCCAGAATGGCGTTTGCAACATCCGTTGCCTCAGCCCTTGTGGGCCTAATATTATCGGTCATAGAAGCGAGCATGTGCGTTGCGGTAATTACGGGAAGCCCCTGAAGATTGGCTTTGCGGATGAGCTCTTTCTGAGTAGAAGGCACTTTTTGGATTGGAATTTCTACTCCGAGATCGCCTCTTGCAACCATTAAAGCATCGCTTTCTTCAAGAATTGCGTCAAGATTTCGAACCGCCTGCTCACGTTCAATTTTGGAGACAATAAATATTTTTTCCCCTTTTTCCGCCGCAAAATTTCGGACCTTTCGGATATCTTCGGCTTTTTCCACAAAAGAAACACCAAAGATATGAACCCCTGCTTTGAGGGCAAACTCCACAGCCTTAAGATCCCTTTCAGTTACAGGATCCAAAAATAACTTTGCCCCTGGAAGATTAAGCCCTTTGTGAGAAAAGAGCTGCCCTCCTATCAGGACTTCGCAGAGAACTTCCTTTTCCAAAACTTTGAGGCAGCGGAGCTGAATATAGCCGTCGCTTAGATAGATAAGGCTGCCTTCGGTTACGCTTTTTGGAAGCTGCTTGTAATTGACCGAAATGCGAGAAGCGGTTCCAGCTACTTCCTCTACGGTCAGGGAAAGCTTGTTGCCTTTGTGTAGCATAAGGGGCTCTTTTTCAAGCTTGCCTATACGGATTTTAGGCCCCGGAAGATCTACGAGGATAGCAACAGGCCTTGCAAGTTCTTTTGCGACTTTTCGGATTCTACGAATAACTTTTCCATGGGTTTTAAAATCCCCATGGGAAAAGTTAATCCGGGCAACATTCATACCTTTTATTATCAGCTCTTTTAAGGTCTCTTCCGATGAAGAGGCCGGGCCGATAGTGCAGATGATTTTTGTCTTATGATCCGGAAGTTGCATATTTTCACGGCAGAGCCCTTGATATGCTCTTTTTATAGACATTAGAATTGCGCTTTAAATCAGAAGCTTTATTTGCCTTTATAAATCGTAAGAGCTTCTTTGACACTTGCATCTTCAACAGTTATTGCATAAATGGCATTACACATACGGACAGCTTCATCTAGGCTTTTCTGATGGACATTCCTACCAGTAGCGTTTCCTTCCGCGCCCGAAACGTGGATCTGATCATATAATTTTTTCAAGAAAACTTCGGGATCATCACTTGACCCTCCGGCGCAGACAACCTTGCAGCGGCCTGCAGCTCTGACGGCTTCCTTAAAGGAAGCTTCAGGAGCTTCTCCTTCCTTCTTAGGGTAGTTGACTTTTACAAAATCAGCCCCGAGACAAGCTCCAACCCCAGTAGCTCCTGCGATAAGATGGGGGTCTTTTTCATCCTTTACGGCTGCTCCTCTTGGATAAATCCAGAGCACAGCAAGCAAACCGTACTGATGAGCCTCGTAGACGACCTGAGCAGCCTGCTCAAGCATTTCAGCTTCAAATTCACTGCCTAAGTAAACGGTATAGCCCACGCCAAGAATGTTTAGCTTGCTGTTTTTCTTAAATTCCACAATTTGGGCCATATCATACCAGAGTTTGCTAAAAGGATCGGTCTGGCTGGTTTTTACAAGATTTGTCTTGGAGTTGACTTTTATCAGATAGGGTATATTTTTATAGTCCATCCCATAACGAGCAATTAAGCCTAGCTGGGTTGCAAAGACTCCAATTTTGCCCTGAGCTGCAATTTTAAAAAGATGTTCGGGATCCCCATCGTCCTCAGGAATTCCTGCTCCATAAAAATCACTGTTTAAATGTTCTACCTTCTGATCTCCGGCAAAAAGCATGAGCCTGCCGCTTCCCTTGGTAATTTTTACATAATTTTCTTTGTAGGTATCTCGCATCGTTTTTGGAACATCTAAAGGTACTTTCACATCATTTTCTGTAATTGAAACCATATATAAAACCTCGATTTGCTAAACCTTATATTGAATATAATTGTGATTAAGTTTAGGGTAAATTGCGATTATAATTAAGTTTAGGGTAAATTGCGATTATAATTAAGTTTAGGGTAAATTACGATAAAGCTTTGAGTAAAACTTGATGTGTTAATTGCAAGCCAAGAATACTTGAAAACGTATTTATTTATTCCTCTAAACAAATTGAATTTTTATAAAGCTATAGGAGAATTTTGTAAAACATTACTTGGGATAGAACCCTTGGAAGAGAAAACGCAGTGTTACAGGGTTTTTTCTATAGGATTTTCTATAGGATTTTCCACAAATTTTTCCCAGATTCTGAATTTATCGGAATTTAGCAGAATCCTTCTGAAAAAGGCTGCTCTGAATTACTCAGAAATTTTTTTTCCTATTTAGCGTAACTATTCGATTTGGAACTATTAATTATTGTCGGGAATTTCCAAAAAACTAGAAAAAAGAATAAGACAAATTCTATATTAAAAAAGAGATGTTCAAGACGCCGCCAGCAGGGCTCGAACCTACGACATTCTGGTTAACAGCCAGACACTCTACCAACTGAGTTATGGCGGCTTTTTGATTAATAATTTCAGCTAATAATATATTATATCAGATACAAATTCAAGTCTTTATTTAATAAGTTTATTTTGGTGGGCCTGACAGGATTCGAACCAGCGACCACCCGGTTATGAGCCGAGCGCTCTAACCAAACTGAGCTACAGGCCCCCTTTGTATCATTCCAAGTTCCTAAATATTCGTTCTCTCTTTTTCAGCCACTTCTTTATTTTTAGAAAAGATCCGTTTTTTAGGACGCCGCCAGCAGGGCTCGAACCTACGACATTCTGGTTAACAGCCAGACACTCTACCAACTGAGTTATGGCGGCATACGTTTCCACGCGGGCCTTTTTTCCATTCTTGCGCGAACACTCCTACTGCGTTTATGGTATTTATATTTTTTGCTCTCCTTTTTCGGACTGAAAATATTTCAAAGGCTCTCCTTACAATTTGTTTTTTGCGATACTGCCTAATATTTATTACTATTATAGAAGAGCAGCTTTTTGAAAATAGCTTTGCTATTTCTTCAGCTTTTTTTTCTTTTCACAAAAAGCGTACATATATATATTTTTTAATGCGAATCCTTATATCCTTCTAAAGAGCATATTTGTATTATATCTGCTGCAGTATTCCTATTGCCAGGGGGGCAGGGATTTTAAATTAAATTTTAATTACCTTTAAAAAAAAGAGCCGGGGCAAGTTTTTGGCGGTTTTGAATATTAGTAGCGATTTTATAGGCTACAGCAAATACAGCAAAACTTGAAGAAATTTCAAAAAGCTCTTTAGGACCGGCTGGCAGAAGCTTCCCTGTTTTAAAAATGCATAAGGGGGTTTATACAACGAAATCGCTTAAAACATGTCCAAAATGTAATGCCAAACTGGAATTGAGTAAGGATGGAGAAGTTCAGTACTGCCCAGTATGTAGATATTGGACAAAAAAAGGTACTGCTAGGCTTGACTCTATTATGATCTATACTTGAAGGGCCGCTATGGAAGCTCTTATTTGTTTCTCTTCTCTTCTCTTCAGAAACTATTGTGGAAAAAGGATTAAGAAGCGCTCCCACAATCCAATAGAAAAGCTTTCGGCTCAAAAACCCCCTCAGGAGATCCCCGCTTCCTGAGGCGGCCTCTGAGGCCTAAAAAGCTCCTTTACAGAGCTTGAATCTTTAAATTATTGCCCTGTCTTTATTTCCTTGCAGAAATTTTCTACTTCTGTCCGAAACTCCTCTTGACTGACACCAAAAAGGCTTGCAAGATACATGGCTCCTCCAGCTCCGGCGCCTTCCTTTATGGTTCCGGTTTCATAGGGATGAAGCCCCGGAAGAGCTGATTTTCCAAATCCAGGGTCAGCTGCATAAACGTTTGCAACGCCCAAAGCTTTGGTAATTTCCATAAAGTTTGCGCTTTTGTCCTCAACCACATAACGGGTAGTTGCAAGAGAGATTCTTGCCGTGTCAAGCCCCAGATGCTTGATTACGGCAAAAACAGCTGCCATTTGGGTTCCCCCCGCAAGAACTATGTCAAGCCCTTCGAATCCAGCAACCAAACCAGCTACTGCTGGCATCATGGGATCCCCAAGAGTTGCTACAGCTCGGAAAGGATCCTCCCGAAGACTTCCGAAACTTACACCCGAAGCCTCCATTGCTTCTTTTACCACTCTATTCTTAAGCTTAAGCGGATTTTCATGAGAACTACTGCTAACTTCTCCATCATAGCCAAGCGCATTTAAAACCCCTTTGGCTGTGGTGGTACCTCCGGGAATACTTTCTCCTATCACCACATAATCGGTTTTGTCCCTGAGCTTTTCAGCTTCGGCTTTTGCACGTTTGAAAATCTCTTCTGGGGCATGGACAGCAATTTTTTCCCGAATATCTTCTCCAGGTTTGGCCTCAAGATCGATATATGAAACCTGAGGCGTTGCAATAAGGCCGGAGTTTATAAAATAATGAGGAACTCCTGTGAGCCTCAAGGCCGAGCTGGTCATGATTGCCGGAGTTGGAGTATCAAGCGGAGGGGTCATAGGCAAAACCGGAACACTAATTATGTTTCCAGTTTCCATGAGTTCGGCATCGCCGGCAGGAGTATAGTCTGTAAGTTCAGCGGTTTTTCCAGCCGCAGAAAGCTTTGGAATGTGTGCGGTCTTTGTGTTTGAAAGCACGCAGATAAAGATCGGGTTTTCCGGTTTACAAGTAACTTCAGGGGTAATCCAGCTCATTTTAGATCTCCTTGTTTTATATAAGGCTCACTTTTTATGTAATTTCAATTATTTGTAAATAGCGACCGGAATCCTCTGAAGAAGCTGCGAATATATAAAGTATAATTCAAGGTATAAAGAAAAACGCTATTAAGTCTTCTTCAAGAAATCCGGGATTTAGAAAGTACTTATTAGATAAATATTATTTAATCTTATTTAATTGCCAAATTAAGTTTACTTTATTTTAAACTTATTTTGTTTTAAATTTCAGGGATCCCCCATTTATTGATATCGAATATTCAAACTTAATAAAAAGGACCTCAATTTCATTAAAAAAAGCTCAGTTGATTTAGGAAAAAGAGGCAGCTAAAAAGACAGAAAAAAATCTAAAAGATATATAAAAATATAAAAAAGAAGAAAAAGAAAAGAATTAAAAAAGGAAAAGAAAACAAAAGGAAAAAGAAGCACTTTCAATATGTTCGGGCTACATACACCCGGGTTTTTGTCTCTTCCCCACAGATCGGGCATTTTGCAGGTTTGTCTTCTACCTGATCCAGCGGAATTCCGAGGATTCCAGCGTCCATTTCCTCTTCCATAGCAAGTCCACACTCTTTCTTTTCGCACCAGGGAATCGTTGCAATGTTCTTCTGGATTGCTTTTTTAACTTCTGTCAGAGAAGTACAGGAAATGATATGGCTTTCGAGTTCAGCTTTTGCTTTTGCATAAAGATTTTCATGGATTGCCTCAAACCCAGCTTTCACACCTTCTACAATTTCAGGCAAAGGAAGCTGGGCTTTTGTCCCATTATCTCTTCGGACCACAACTGCTACATTGTTTTTCAGATCTCTTGGCCCAATTTCAAGTCTCAGAGGAACCCCTTTCATTTCCCATTTATAATACTTAGCTCCAGGTCTAAGATCGCTTGAATCGATTTCTGCCCGGATACCTGCCTTTTTCAGCCGGGCCCAGACATCCTTGCAAGCTGCAAGCACTTCCTCAGCTTCCTTCTTAAAGAGGATCGGAATAATTACGACTTGTACCGGAGCGATTTCCGGAGGCAGAACAAGACCTTTATCATCCCCATGAATAGAAATTGTAGCCGCAAGGGAACGCTCGGAAATCCCATAGCAGGTCTGATAGGCTAGAACCTGTTCCCCGCTAGAGGTTTCATACTTAATATCAAAGGTTTTTGCAAAATTATTTCCCAAATGATGGCAGGTTCCTATCTGAAGCGCCCTTCCATCCGGCATTAGAGCATCGATTGCATCAGTATAGTCAGCTCCCGGAAATTTATCCCAATCCGGACGCCTAGACCTGAGAACTGGCACAGCAAGCCTTTTGTAAAACTCAGTATAAAGCTCCACAGCCTCCTTTACCTGGGCTTCAGCCTCTTCCCAAGTAGCATGCACTGTGTGAGCTTCCTTAAAAGAAGTGATTTCCCGAAGGCGGATCAAAGGTCTTGTGTGTTTTGTTTCATAGCGGAAAGTGTTTACAATCTGATAGAGCTTGAGGGGCAAGGCTGCATGAGAGCGAACCCAAATTTTGTACATCGGATAAATTGCAGTCTCGCTTGTAGGCCTGAGAGCAAGGGGCACATCAAGCTGGGCTTTTCCTCCATGAGTAACCCAATAGACTTCATCCTCAAACCCCTTTATATGCTCAGCTTCCTTCATAAACTCATTTTCCGGGATAAGCAGAGGAAAAAGGGTTTCCTGATGTCCACTTTCGTCAAGGATTTCCCGGATAATGGCATAAGTATTTCTTCGGATCGCAAAACCGAAAGGGTACCAGACATAAAGCCCCTTTACAGGGTAGCGGACGTCCATAATCTCGCCCATCCACAAAAGCTCATTATACCAGTCACTGAAATTCTTTTTTGATGGAAGTGCTGCTTCTTTTTCAATATCTGCCATACCTTCACCGTATTATTATGATAATTTATATGTTTAAAACCGCTTGCCCCTGCTTTACAGGTTTGTTTAACAAGCCTAAGGCTATCTCCGCGTGCAGAGAGTTGCCTTAAAGTTTCCGGATAAGCAGCTTCTCTTCTTTAAGCTGAGCATTAGATTCCCCTATCCGGGAGGGACACCTGGTGTTTCACAGAATCAATAAAGATTATTTACAATACAAGTAGGCTGCCTTGAACTTAAATTTTTAAATTCTTGGATTCTTACAGCAACCAAGATCAGGACTAAATTGCGCTATATAATATAAAAAGGGAAGCTCTGGCCTCAAACAGCATTTTTTAAAATATAGGAAAGATCAAGCTCTGGGCCCCGAGCCTGAGCAGTTTTTTCCATTAAAATTTTATTTTTCTCCGGCTTTTTCCTCTCCAAGGGGCAGGACATTTTCCGAGATATCAACTTCAAGTTTGGATTTATCAACATCGAATACGAGCATCCCCGTGTTGAGTTTTTCAGCCTCTTGAGGAGTAAGCTTTCTTGCTCGAGCTTTTTTTGAAACAATTGCGCTGTTTCCAAGAGGATCTTCAATTATAAGCGTGATTGTTCTTTTTCCATCTATTACGTCCCCGATTATGGACATTAGTTCCTGACTGCGCGCTAATTTCTCTTCGTCTTCAAGAGCCCATTTACTGGCTGTAATCAGGACATTCATAACCCTTTGAAGTACTCCTTCTATATTGGTCACGTAAGCTTGCGAGACTGTTCCAGGCTCAATCTCTATGCCAAGCTCCGGAATTTGGATTGTCCCTGAGGTGGAACGAATTACCCTTGCGTTTAGATCTTCTGGCTCTTTAAGGGAAAGCTCATAGCGCATGGGGGCTTTGCTTGCGAGGATCATTGTATCGGTAAAGCGAAACTTGCATTGCTCACAAATTCCGGTCACGTACATGACGTCTCCGAAATAGGGAATCTTGTCTCTTTGCCAGCGCATTATAAGTTCGGTCTGGCAGATGGGACAGTTAATCCTCGTCTCAAAAGAATCCTTTGTGAAAAAGTCGTTATTCAATATCTCCCACCGATGAGTTTGGATCTGTCTATTTTTATTCCCGTAGGGGTTACTATGACCATATTTCCCTTTACGCCTGCAATATCGCCGTGCACATCAAGGACAACTTCTTTTAATTCCTTAAGGACGCGGTCTCTTAAGAAATCATCGCCTTTAATGTTTGAAATATCAACTATCAGGATATTTCCATTATATATTTCCTGTTTAAGGGTACTTAATTGGTTGCTGTTTGAAATTTCCGCAATCCTTATGTAAGTCACAGCGGGTTCTTCTTCCAAAACTTCTTCATACTTGCTCAAATCAATCTCAGGAAAATCTTCTACACTGGTCATGCTTTTTGAGCTGCCACCAAAAAGCTTGTCTATTATATTAGCCATTTATGCACGCCTTTTGTATTTTTATTAATTGGAATAGTAAATCTTATATGAAATCTATCTTAATTAAGTTTGCTGTAAAATGCCAGGCCCAGCTGCTTTTGAAGAACTTGGAAACACCAATCCAAAGCTTAGAGCGCTGGGCTCTTCAGGCCAGAGCTCAAAGCTTTTAGATCTCCAGGTTCCAGATTTTGTCTCCTACATGGATTATAGACTTAACAGCTTTTCCTGAAGTTGCTTCCACCATAGAAGCCCCATCCATGAGAGCTTTGCCTACAGCAAGAGGTTTTCGGTGGATTTCTTCGACCACTATTACAAGTTCCCCTTCATTTATTTCAGGATCAGCTTCCACAACACCCGGACTCATAATATCGGCTCCGTTGTATACAAAGCGAATCGCGCCTTTGTCCACAACAACCTGGCGTTTTTTAAGTTTTAGCTCAAGGGCTCCTTTCACAGTCGGATAAATAGCTCCTTCAAGCTCAATAAACAGGGGTTTTCCGTCCACAAGAATAATTGTGTATTCTCCTATGGTGATTTTTTCAAATACACTCTTTTCCAACTTTGAGATCTCTTCCCCAAAAAGCGAGATCATCTCCTTTAATAAACTATTCTTTACGCTTTTTCTTAACTGAATTCTGGATTTTATCTTCAAAAGATCACCTAAAATCAAAAAATCTGGAATTGAGGGTTTTATCCAGTATTCATAGTGCTCCGGGCTTTTTAATATTTGTGTGCGAAAGTGAACTCGCCCCGAGTAATGCCTCAGGGGCTTTTTGGTTTATCCCTTAAACTTCTGTTCACAAGTCCCCAAGCTCTGCGCTTGCCTTCAGCCCTCACAAAAAACACAAATCCTCTTTTTAAAATCCAAGTTTAGATCCAGCTCAACTCCCCACGAGTTTGTTTCCAAAAAATTTAATTCTGTAACAGTAACTCTACAAAATTATAAAAGGGGCAATAATATTAAGAACCTCCAAAACTTTAAAATAAGCATTGACTATATCTCCTACACATATAAAATATAACCGAGCTTATTATTTATTTTTATCCATAGTAATAGTTATGATTCCCTTAATATTATATTACCCTCGAAGAAAATGCATAGTTTTTTATATAATAAATTTGCATAAGGTTATATTGTGAGCGGGAAACTATTTTTTCACATACCATACCCCCCACTCCCCATATGACCCCCCACTCCCCAAACCCGCTCACAATCCATATTATCATAGGGGCGGCCCTTTTTAAGGGAATTCTCTTCCTCAATACTTATAGCATATTGTGGAGTTTTCCAAATTATTTTAAAGGCTTTATTAAAATTCAGCTTTTCCAATCAAGACATTTTTCGAAAAATCTTCATTGGTTATTCTGGAAATAGACTCAAAAACAACTCTATTATATTTGATATATGATGCCAGAAGCCCTGTATTAAAAATACAAATTTGTCCAATACTATTTTTTAAAAGTAGACTTGCAAAAGCCTGCAAAATCCCCTTATATGTGAACTGCCCCTGATAAAGCCTCAGGGGTTTTAACGCTGCGTTCTAATAAAAAAACTTAGTTTTTTGAGCTCTTTGAGAAAAGGGCATTCTCAAAAAATGAAAAAAATAGGAAAAGAGAGAAGCCAAGCTTCTCTATTTTTCTTAGAAAAGCCCTTTTCCTAGGAAAACCGAAGAGAAAAGGATTGCCACCATGTTTACAACCTTAATAAGGGCATTAAGAGCTGGACCTGCTGTATCCTTGAAAGGATCTCCCACAGTATCCCCTACAACAGAGGCTTTGTGAGCTTCAGAGCCTTTGCCTCCGTGAAAGCCGTCTTCAATAAGTTTTTTAGCATTGTCCCAGGCTCCTCCGCTATTATCCATTGAAAGAGCAAGCATAAAACCTACGACAATGATTCCGATCAAAAGTCCTCCAAGGGCTTTTGGGCCAAGAAGAACCCCTACAAGAAGGGGAACCACAACAGCCAAAAAGCCCGGAAGAGCCATCTCGTTAATTGCTGCTTTTGTTACGATATCCACACAATGCCCATATTCGGGTTTTGCTTTTCCTTCCATAAGACCAGGAATTTCCCTAAACTGCCTGCGAACCTCGTTTACAACGCCAAAAGCAGCTTTTCCCACAGCGTTCATGGTAATTGCGCTGAAGAGGAAAGGCAAAAGGGCCCCTATAAGAAGGCCTGAAAGGACTACGGGATCATCCAAACTGAGTGATCCTGCCCCAAGGTTTACCTTGATTCGGTAATCTGCAAACAAAGCAAGAGCTCCAAGAGCTGCCGAACCGATTGCATACCCTTTGGTAACAGCTTTTGTGGTATTTCCCACAGCATCCAAAGAATCGGTAATTTTTCTAACTGCAGAGGGCAAGCCCGCCATTTCAGCAATACCTCCTGCATTGTCCGTAATAGGACCATAAGAATCAAGGGCAACAATCATACCTGTTGTAGAAAGCATAGCAACGGCAGCAATTGCAATGCCATAAATTCCTAACCCTGGGTTTACTGCTCCTCCTGTTATAAAGTAGGAGGCTAGAATTCCTGCAATAATTACGATTGAAGGCAGCAAGGTGCTTTCAAAGCCTATGGAAAGCCCGGAGATTATATTTGTTGCAGCTCCGGTTTCAGAAGAAGCCGCAATCTGTTTGACAGGCCTATATTGGGTTGAGGTATAATATTCGGTGATAATCACCATCAAAACCATTATGATAACCCCGATAAGCGCCGCATAATAAAGTCTTATGTCTCCCATCAAGGAGTCTGTAATAAAGTAAAAGGCCACAAGACAGATAAGAGCCGAGCCTCCGACCCCCTTGTAAAGGGCTTTCATGATGTTTCCATCTTTTCCAATTTTCACAAAGAAAACCGAGATAATGGATGCAAAAATTGCGGCTGAACCAAGCATTAGGGGGTAGAGGATTGCGTTTTCAAAACTGTCTAGGATAAGCGAGCCTAGCAACATTGCAGCAAGGGAGGTTACCACATAGGTTTCAAAAAGGTCTGCCCCCATTCCCGCACAATCTCCTACATTATCTCCTACGTTATCTGCTATTACGCCTGCATTTCTTGGATCATCTTCTGGGATTCCAGCTTCGATTTTGCCTACGAGATCCGCTCCAACATCTGCGGCTTTTGTAAAGATCCCGCCCCCTACTCTTGCAAAAAGACTTATCAGGCTAGCTCCGAATCCGAATCCTACTACCAGATCCACGTCTCCGTAGAGAATGTATAAGCCACTGGTTCCAAGCAAGGCAAGCCCTACCACCGAAAGCCCGGTTACAGAGCCTCCGCGGAAAGCTACAGACATAGCTTTTTCAAGGCCTTTGGAAGCTGCATTTGCGGTTCTTACATTTGCTCGGACCGAAACGCTCATTCCAAGGTATCCGGCAGCAGCAGAACTAAGTGCTCCTACCAGAAAGCCTGCAGCAATCTTTAATCCCTCGTCAAGTGAAAAGAAAATAAGCAACGCAAGAACTATTGCGACTATTGCGACCGTTTTATACTGGCGATTTAAGTAAGCCATGGCTCCTTCCTGAATAGCCCCGGCAATTGTCTGCATTCTTTTGTTTCCGGGACTCTCTTTTAGGACGCTGCTCGCAAAAATGGCGGCAAAGACCAGACTTATAACGCCTGCTAAAGGAGCAATAAATATTAAATTATCCATAAAATTCCTATCCTTTAGTATCCATTTCAGTTTTTATATCTTTATATCTCGCTCTGGCAAAAGCCCCATTTTTAGCATTCTCCCTTTTTCCGGAAGAAGGGGAGCCGAGTTCGAAATTAATTCCACAGACCTGAAAAAAAACATCCGGCTTTTCCGATCTGAGGATTAGAAGCTAATCAAGCAGGGCCGAGCCCGGGCCCTTAACTAAAATCGGAAATATCAAGGAGAAGAAAGCTCCTCTCCGGAATTCCTATCCTTTAGCCCTGGTACAGCTTGCAAATATATCTGCATCCTTATTTTGAAATTAGAGGCCTGTACATACCAATTTTCAGCACTATTTGCAATGTTAAATCCTGTATTTTGCTTTATTCCGATATGCATAAGCTTTTTAATCCGGATGCAATCGTAAATGGGGTTTTTTATATAAACTTTTGTACTCTCTCTGTAACACCGTTGATTTCAGGGCTTCTATATAAATTATGTGTTTCTTTTTTTCAGACAAAAAAGGAAGATTCTTTACTAATATATTTATGGATATACAAAAAATATCCAAGTTGTTCTGAAAACTAATAATAGTAGGAAAGCGCACACCTGCTGCCGTAGGCCGCCCCCTTCTGAAATCAAATGAGCTTTTTCCAAGGTCAGGGCATCATATATTAAAAGATTTGAAAGTTTGGAAAAAGGTCTAAAAAAACTTAAATTTAAGCTCAAAAAAGAGAATTGAAGCCGGGAATTGCTCTGATTATTCAGAGTTTTGACCCGACTTTTTCCTTTACAGAAAAAGATTTTCAGTGCTTAGGGTTTTCAGGCTTTTTAATTCACACTTCGAACCTGCAGAACCTGAAAATCAAAGTCCTTTGGAATATTTGTTAAAAATACAATAACAGGATACCCAAGCTCTTTTACTTTTTCAATTGCAAGAGCCTGAGTCTCCCTTACTTCTTTAGAATCGCTTACTATGCAAAAGGCCTTTTTCTCCCCGGTATTTATCAAAAAGTTAAAAGCTTCCTTGTAGGATTTCAAAAAAGTCACAAGATTCTTTAATTCCTTCCATGTATCACACATATGGATATTTTTTGAGCCCATGTTTTCCACATACCAGTCCCTACTTACGTAGGAATAGGCAGCATATTGTTCTTCAAGTTCTTCATAGGCCCGAAATATTTTATCACAGCCCTTTTTCAGGTTGATCCATTTCCATTGCTGTTCCGTAAAATAACGGGCCGCAACGATTTCAAAAATCGCTTCCTTATCTTCAGAATAAAGCTGCATGTTTCCACCATTTCCTCTTTTTTTAAAAATTATCATCCTGCGCATAACTTCTGGAAAAGCGCAGAGCCAATTCGGCTTTTTCAAGTTCTCTTCCAAGATAGGCTGCATGATCCAGCCTGGAAACCAGATCCATTTCAAGAAGCGTATCCAAAATTTCTCCAGCATTCTCCCCGCTTACTACGGCTTTTTCATGTTCCGCAATAATAAGACCTCCCTTTCCTTTTATCCGGTCCGGAACAATGCCTATACGAATAGGCCCTGCAGGATCAAGCTTCCAGTGGGTTGCAGCCTGAGCTCGGATTGCATTTATTGGAAGAGATGTATCTGGACGCCTGCGTTTTTCCTTGATTTGGAGCAGATCCAAACCTAGATCCTTTGGAGAGCTTTCCCTTGTTTGAGAAAGAAGCATCATCCCAGCTGCAGTTTTTAGTTCCCGAATTGAACCTTGAGCCTTGTCACTGAATTCGGGGGTAAAAAGAAGGCTTGCTCCAAGCTCTGCTCCAATCCCACAAAGAAGAGCATTAACTCCTATCGTATCTACATCCAGAAGTTCCGTTACGTTTCCAGCTCCGAAGAAAAGGGGAATTTCAGGATAAAGCTTGTGAAACTCATGATAGCGTACAATAGAGCCTGCAAGCCCATGGCCTACTGGATCAAGCACAGGATCTGCTATGAGCTTTTTTATCCCCAGGGCTTTTGCAGTTTCAATGTTTTTCAAAAGACTGGGGAGGCTTTCTCCCTCATCCGGAAGGATCACCGCAGCAATGCCAGCTTCAGAAACAGCCGGCCCCGCAGTTTCCAAATTGCTTCCATTAAGGCTCAAAACAAGGTCTGCTCCGGCTTGGATTCCTTCCTTAATCAAATCAGGATTCAGGGTATCAATGCTGATAGGAATTTCCCCTCTACCTTTTTCCAGACATTTAGCTTTTGCAAGAGCTACGCAGGCTTTTAGTTGCCCGGGAAGAGCTGTAAGAGAGATTCCAAGGTCAATTACATCAACCCCTTTTGCGATAAAACTTTCAACTTTTTCCCTAAGAGCCCAAGCCTCAAGCTCGTTTGCTCCGACAATTTCTCCCATAACCTTCATGCGAGCCTCGCCTCCAAGTTTTACCTCCCCAAGGTTTAAGAAGGGACGGGCTTTTTCTTCGCTTGCCTCAAGGAGGTTTAGAGCCCTTTCCCGCCTCACATCAGCAAGCAGTTCACAGGCAGGCAGAGTTTTTGAAAATTCTACGCTTTTAGCAAAAGAAAGGACAAAACCAAGGTCATAGGCATGTTTGGGGCCCAGCCGGATTTGGCAGTCTAATTCCTGTTCAATTTTTGAAAAATCGCCGGAGACCAAACCCGGAACAAGGATTAAGTCATATTTTTTTCCGGGGAGTTTCAAGAGAAAAGTTTTAAGAAGCTTCCGGGGAGTGATAAAAGCGGCAATATCAATGTCTAAGACGAGGACATCGGCTATTTTCCCGACTGAGCGCCTTACAGTCTTTTCCGCAAGTCTCCCGGTTGCAATTAGAATCTTCATGTTTTTTAGATACGGCCTCTGATAAAAAAGAGTATCTGTTCTGTCCTGATGCCTTATTCAAGAGATTATTTTGGGGCTCCGCAGAACCCCTGAAATTTCTAATAAATAGGCTGCCTTTTGCAGGCTGAAAAACTAAAGAGCTAGGCAGGCTTTCTCTGGCCCCAACTTTATTATTCAGTTTATAAAATCAATTATCGTATCGTTATCCTTCTTATTTCTTAAAGCTCCAGCTTTTCTCATCTTGCCCTGACTCTTCCTCTGAGAAGAGCGATTCCCATCTTCTACGCTTTCAAAGAGGCCAGCTTCAACCTGCGGCCCCAGAATCTGTGCAGACTGTACCCCGGTCATGATTGCCATTACCCGGATTTTGCCTTCGTAGTCATTGCGGATTCTTGCACCCCAAATTACATTGGCTTCCGGAGAAAGCTCATAAGTTAACATGGAGGCTACTTCTTCAGCTTCTTTCAGGCTCAGATCAGGCCCCCCAGTTACGTGCACAAGACTCCCGGTTGCCCCTTTGTAGTCAACATCAAGGAGAGGATGATTCAGAGCGGTTCGGACAACTTCGTTGCTCTTGTCCTGACTCTTTGATTCGCCTACGAGCATTACGGCAACGCCTCCACAGCTCATGATTGTTCTGATATCAGCGTAGTCTAGATTTATAAGAGAGGGGACGGTGATAGTTTCGGTAATGCCTTTTACGGTTTCGGAGATGAGCTGATCCATGACCGAAAAAGCCTGATCAATTGGAAGATTTGGCACATAGTTAAGCAGACGGTTGTTGTCCAAGACAATTACGGTATCTGCAGCTCTGCGCAGTTCTTCAAGGCCTTCTTCGGCCTTGACAAGTCTGGCTCTTTCAACTCGGAAAGGACTTGAAACCATCCCGACCACAATAGCTCCCTGCTCTTTTGCAATTTCGGCAACTACCGGGGCAACTCCTGTGCCAGTCCCGCCCCCAAGCCCTGCAGTTACGAAGACAAGGTCAGCCTCTTTTAAAACTTCTTCAAGAGTACCTCGGGCAAGTTCGGCTGCCTTTTTCCCCATGTCCGGATAACCTCCGGCTCCAAGCCCTCTTGTAAGGGTTTTTCCTACGAGGATTTTTTTGTCGGCTCTAACGTTATCAAGGTGCTGTTTATCTGTGTTTATGCATACAGTTTCAGCCCCTTCGATTCCTATATTATAGAGCCTATTGATGGTGTTGTTTCCGGCGCCCCCGCACCCGACAATCATAATTCTTGGTTGTCCGAACTCCTCAAAATCATCCTCGAAAGCAGCATTTTTCCGGTATTCCTTTTCTTTCTCAGTATATTTCATTGCTTCCTGTACTATAGATTGCAATTCATCCCCTCGGAGGACTATTTATTATTTTGATAGTGAATTCCTTATTCAAACCTTAATTTTTATTAAGGAGTTTTCGTTCATTAACAGGATTTTAGGAAAACTTTGAATCGAATTTCTATCCAATTTATGTCTACCTTATGATGGAGTAATTTTGTTATTTTTTATAAACTGGAACTTGAACGATGTTAAATATTTAAGTTATGCTTGGCTCCATAATTTAAAATGTATGTCTGCTTTATATAGCTCACCCATAAAATATATATGAATCAGCTTTCCGATCATGGTATTATAACTCTCTTCTATATAATTTTAGCAGAATTCATAAAGTATATATACTCAGATCAAGAAACGAATTTATCTACAGTTTTTAGAAGGTAATTACTCCTGGAATTTTAAGAGGAGATAACATCCGATCTCTTTTTTTCATACACTCATTTTTCTTTATTGAGCTCTGCAGGCTCCTACATAAGGCTAGGAGTTTCAGACAAATCTAAAATATTTCTTAGCCCCTCTTATTTTTATTGATGCCCATTTTAATAATTATAGTTTTTCGTCCCTTGACTAATTTTTCACCAATACTCTTCTCTTTTATTTATACCGGCTTGAATTCGGGGTATATTCTTTATAAAATATTATAGAATTGGCGCATATTGCAGAGATTGTTCTTTAAAGCTTTCTATATATATTAATCATTATTATTTATAATATTTAATACTCTTCTTTTCTATTTTTTATAAATATTCTCTTGAGGAAGCTTAATTATGCTAGAAAGCTTTAAAGAAAAGAGGAGGCTTATTTCAGCTAAAATATCATTTTTAGCAGATATTTGAATCCATTTTAGAATTCATTTTTTGGATTCTTTTGGAGAATACAAGCAAGCTGGAATAAAGCTCGTATTGCATTAAAGTTTCAGCTTCGGAGTCAAAACTGTGTTAAAAGCGTTTATTTTTGATATGGATGGTGTCCTCGTAGATTCCATGCCTTTCCATGCAGCGGCCTGGAGGCATGCTTTTCAGGAAATGGGTATGGTCATCCAGGATGAGGATATTTATGCGATAGAAGGTTCAAACTCAAGAATGGGACTACCCCTACTTATAAACAAGGTGGAAAAAGACCCTGATGACTTTGATTTTGAAGAACTTACTAAAAAATACAGACAGGAGTTTCGGAAAAACTTCCAGCTAAGAGCCTTTGAAGGAATGAAAGAATGTTTGAAGGTCCTTAAAAAACGCTTTCTCCTCTGTGTAGTCTCAGGAACGGACCGGGTGATTGTACATGAGATTCTAAACAAACTTTATCCTGGCCTCTTTGATTTTATTGTCAGCGGAGATGATGTAATTCATGGAAAGCCCAATCCTGACCCCTATCTTAAGGCGGTAGAGCTCCTGCAGATTAAAAAAGAAGAATGTGTGGTGATAGAAAATGCAGTTCTTGGAGTTGAAGCTGCAAAGCGGGCCAACCTTTACTGTATAGGAGTTCCAACCTATATTGATCAAAAAGAACTGGACAGGGCCGACCTTATCCTTGAAGACCACAACAAACTTGTAGAACACTTGTTGGACCTTGCCGAATCGGGCAGCTATTTTTAAATAAGCTTTGAAAATGCCCGTAATCTCATTTACCCGAAGAAATATTTTTAAGAGATTTTTAAGAGATTACGGGCGGCTTTTCTGAAAAAAAACTTTCAGAGCAGGCTTTCTTAGAGCAGCTTTTTTAGAGCAGCCTTATGGTTTCAAGGTTTGTAAGGGCTCTTGTTTCAATTTTTAATTTTTTATAGATCGAACTTGCCAGATCCACACAGGCTTTTTCTTCTCCATGTTCAGTAAAGACCCTTTCAGGACGCGGCTGCATTTTTCTTACATAATCCATAAGCTGTCTTCGGTCAGAGTGACCTGAAAAACCGTCTACGATCTGAACATCCATATTCATTTTTACAAGCTCAGTGCTTCCGTTTTTGCCACTCATAGGAATCTCTTTCCAGCCTTTTTGGATTCTCCGACCAAGGGTTCCGTCAGCCTGATACCCTACAAAGACCAGAGTATTTCGAGCATCCTCGGCAAAGGTCTTAAAGTAGTCCATAACAGGTCCCCCGTTCATCATTCCCGAAGTGGAAAGAATTACGCAAGGATGCGGGTTTTCAAGAATATTCTTTCGCATCTCAAAAGAATCGACAGGTCTGAAACATTCAGCAAGGAAAGGATTCTGTCCTTTCTGGAAAATCAGTTTCCGAAGGTCATTGTTCAGGTATTCGGGATGAGTTGCATGGATAGCTGTTGCTTCCCAGATCATTCCGTCCAAATAGACCGGAACATTGGGGATAATGCCTTTTCTTATGGACTCTTCAAGCACAATCATAACTTCCTGACTTCTGCCTACCGCAAAAGCCGGGATAAGCACAAGCCCTCCCCTTTCCGTGGTCTCCTTTACCACTCTTTGCAGGTGTCTTTCCGCATCTTTTAACGAGGGCTGAAATGCATTAGAGTTTCCATATGTAGCTTCCGTAATTACGGTTTCGACCCTTGGGAATCTGTTAACTGCAGGATCAAAAAGGCGAGTCTTTTCGTACTTGTAATCTCCTGTAAAGACTACGTTGTGCAAGCCGTCTCCTATATGGAAATGAGATATTGCAGAGCCTAGGATGTGACCTGCGTTGTGGAAAGTTAACTTGATATCCGGAGCAATGTCAGTTACTTCCTCAAAATCAAGAGGAAGCGTGTGTTTCAGAGTCTTTGCAACCATGCCGGATTCATAAGGGATTTTCTTTCCATCTTTAGCTGCAACATCGATATAGTCGAGCTGAAGCAAAACCATAAGATCTCTTGTAGGAGGGGTGCAATAGACTGGGCCGTTGTAGCCGTATTTGAAAAGCAAAGGCACAAGCCCCTGGTGATCCAGATGAGCATGGGTTACAACTACGGCGTCGATTTGATCCAAGGGGACCACCTCAGGCACATAAAGGTAAGGAGTCATGTTTTCATCTGAACCCACATTAACCCCGCAGTCGATAAGGACTCTGGATTCAGGAGTTGAGAGCAAAAAACAGCTTCTTCCTACTTCTTTACAGCCTCCAAGAGCAGTTACCCTTACCCACTGATCTTTTGAAGTGCATTCCCTGTGGATTTTCCTTCCCACGGTTTTTAGGATTTCTTTCCTTTCTTTTAGGTTATTCCTCATAAATTCCCGAATATTTTTGACGGTTCGGGATTTAATGGGAGGCGTCCGGGCTACTTTTGGCATCCAGCCAATCTGCTTTGTAATTTCCCTAAGAGTCGCTCCATGCTTTCCAATAACCAGACCAGGCTTTTCAGCTTCGATGATTACTTCTCCGGAATCCGGGTCAAAATAGTAACTTGAAATTCCAGATTCCTTAGGAACGACTTCTTCGATTACAGAAATAGAGTCCTCAGGAGTTGCAAGAACACGGGGGTCCGGGCGCATGGCAATCCGCGTCCTGAGGTCTTTTGCCAAGTTTCGGACAATATTCCCATCATCTGCGAACTTGCGGGGTTCTTCAGTATAAAGTACAAGTTGTGGCCCCTCAAACTCGACATCTGTGATTGAAACTCCTTTGGGCAAGTTTTTCTCGATTTTCTTTTTGAGATCTAAAAGAACGTCTTCTATGGGCATTAGCAAACTTCCCTTTTTATCAAAAAACAAAAAATTTCCAATTTCAAAAAAATTATATTAAAAGTAATGGCGATTTTGCGGTTTTGCTCTCAAGAGCAAAATAAAAAGTTAAGATTTTGGATTTCAATTTGATTCTTATTTCTCAATTAGCAAATTTAAGCGATATTTTTATCGCTAAGTCTATTGAAATCTCAAATTTAATTAGAATTTTCATTAAAATTTTAATCAAAAATCCAATTAAACCTTTTTATCAAGAGTTTTTTAAAATATTTATTAGATAAATTATATTTAGGAAACATTAATTAAAATGTTTACAACAAATATAATTTGCAAAATTAATTGACAATTTTAATTAGAATTTTTATTATAAAATTTAATCGGCAATAAGTCAGAGAAATTTTATTGCAATTTTTTGCCGAATAGTTTTGCCGAATAGTTTTGCCAAATCAATTTTTGCCAAGTTCCGCATTCGCCAAATACTTTTATCAGTTAGCCTTGATAATCTGTTTAAAAATCCAGCTGATTAGTATTAAATCAATTAACAAATTTGTATCAGTTTAGTTTTTCAATTTTTCAAAGATTTCAGTTTTTTTTAATTGAATGACTCACGCTTTAATTTTACATCCTCCGGATTCAGACGTGTAAATGCCTCTTTTGTAATTACCACCACGTCTATATTGTCGCCTGAAGCTGAATCCCTTTTCATGGAATTGTGGATTGCCCGGATTGCAAGGTCTGTACCTTCCTTTATGCTCATATCCTTTGTGTACTGATCTTCAAGCACCCCGTAGGCCATTGGTGAACCTGAACCGGTGGCTGTGATCTTTGTCTCTTCTATGCTTCCTCCAAGGGCATCAAGAGAGTAAATGGAAGGCCCGTTTTTGTCAACGCCTCCTATAAGGAGTTGTACCATCATAGGATAATAACGGTTTCCGTTTAAGACATTGGACATAAGCGTACTTACCCCTTTAATTGTCATGGGCTCGTCCCTTCTCATTTTGTAGAGTTTGGACTCCACACTTATAACCCGCACAAGCTGCTGGGCATCTCCTACAGACCCGGCGGTGGTCATTCCTACAAGGTCATCGATCTGATAGACCTTTTTTGCGGTTTTGCTTGCAATGAAATTCCCCATTGTAGCTCTCTGTTCGCTTGCGAGCACAACACCATCAGTACATACTACTCCGACAGTAGTTGTGCCCTTTAAATACTTATCACTATCCATAAACATACCCTCATAATCAATTTAAAAATGAGAAAATGCTACTTAAAAAAATGTATTGGTTAGTATGGATGATTCCAGATTTAAACCACGCCGGTTTAAACGGTACATTATCTGATTATTAATTTCGATATATATAACTTTTCCTCTACTCTTCAGGATTCTCTTTTTATTTAAACCATATCTGTATTTTTATATATTCATTTACGCGGTACGCTCCCGAAAATTTATACTTAAAATTTTCTATAATCTCTCTGCTTCTACTCTCTCTACTTATTTTATCTTTCTGTTTCTGCGCTCTCTGCGACTGCGATTTCTCTGGCAAGAAGGCTTGTGCGCAAGATAGCCTCTTTTCCAACACCTCTTTCTTTCATCAGGAAAAGCCTTTCTTCTATAGAGATTCTTTTTGTTCCCATTAAAAGGTTGTCCGCATGGGCAACTATTTTTTCTTCAAGAGTATGGGGAAAATAATCGTCATCCGGAAGCCCAAAATTTATTGCCTCCTCTCTGGAAAGCCCAGCTCCTATATGCCTTTTTATAATCTCTGCCAGTCTGGGATCAATTCCCTTCTTTTGAGCGAGCCTAAAGCCTTCCAGAGCATGCTCAATCCCATGAGTCCGGCAGCGGCCAAGATCGTGTACAAGAGCTCCAATTTCAACAAGCTCCATATCAACTTCTCGGCCTGTATTCTTTATTTTTTTTGCAATTTCACCTGCAAGCCTTGCAACCGCTTTGCAGTGTTCGATCACATTTGGGGCACAGCCAGCTTCTGCCAGCAAATCCAAAGCCTCGGACCGAGAAAGAAGGATTCCAAAATTCATACGGATTCAAGCTCTTGAAGTCGTTTTTTTAGCACGGTTACAAATTGAGTGTTGTCATAATGAGTCAGATCTTCTCCACACATAGGACAGAGAAATTCGGTTTCCGTAGCTTCGTCAAAAAGGAGCCGAACACATCCCTCAGGGCAAATATAGAAGAGATTATTTTCTTCAAAATCAAGGCGAGTTTTCAGGTTTCGAATCAGTTTTTTCTTTTCGCGGGAAAGCTGATGCCCAAGCTCAGAAAAGTCCAGATGCCAAAGGTAGGTGAGCCAGCCGCTGTTTGAATCCCGCTCCCTCCGGCAAATTGCAAGTTTATTTTGGTAAAGTATGAAAAGAGTTCTTCGAACCGTATTTAGTAAAATCTCGGTTTTTTCCGCAATCTCTTCATCCGTAACTTCACCTTCGGGCATTTTTTCAATCATTAGATACCCGTCTTCCCCTACAAGGCTTTTTATATAGCCCTGAACAACCCTGTCCTTCAGATCGACCAAGTAAGATCACCTCTCGAATCCATATACAAAATGACGCCTAACATATTAATTTTTACATTCAGGCCCTCAGGCCTCCGGGGCCTTTTATTCTGCCTTTTATGTGTAAAAGGGGCCTTCCGGCAGGTTTATTCCAAAAGCGGTCTTTATGCGGTTTGCCCCCGTCTTTAAAGCTTTCAGTACCTCATTTCTACTCGAAGCCTCTGCAAGAATAGATGTCAGGGGGCCGTCCGGTCCGGCCACATCCCCCACATTCGGGATGTCCACGCTCTTTTCCCTGAGGATTACTCCCATGCGTCCCTCATCTATAAAAAGTTCTCGATCCGAATAAAGGACTCCCCGCCCCGCAAACCGCATTTTTGCAGGTTTTTCCGGAAGCTCTCCCGAAAAAGAGCGAACATGAGCCTTAAAAAGATTCAGACCAGTTGCAAGTTCCACGCTGTCTAAACTTCCCTGAAACCTTGGATTGAGCTCAAGTACGACTGGACCCTTTTCCGTAAGCAAAAAGTCCACTCCGCTTGAGCCTCGGAGCCCGTATTCAAGCACAAGAGCTTCGGATATGCGCTCCATTTCCTCGGCAAAAGGAGTTTTTAAAGGACTTATGTTTCCGCAATAAGCAAAAGGAAGCCTAGAAAGCCAGGGAATTCCTATAAGCTGCTCGTTTACGCTCAAAGAAAGAGCTTCTTTTCCTGTGGAAAGCAAGGAGACGCTTGCGGGAACTCCTTCCAAAAATTCTTGGACAATTAAGCCTTCTTCTTTAAACCCTATTCCCGAAAGTTCTTCAAATATAGCCTGAAGTTCAGGGCGGTTTTGGGCAAGTCTGTTAAAGACCCCTCCTCCTCCGGAAACAGGCTTGACCATAAGCGGAAAATTAAGCGAAGTATATTCTGCAAGCGCACAAGTTCTGGGATGAGAAAAACCAAGAGCTTCAAGTTTTTTTGCAAAACGAGCCTTATCCGAAGCTTCTTTTACAGCTTCGGGCCGACTTGCAAGTACGGGGCAGGAAAGATTTTGAAATTCAAGCCCTTCGAGCCCTGAGCCCGGAATTAAAGCCTCAATTTTCGGCTCAAGCTTTTTCAGCCGGGTTTGGATAAGTTTGGGGACTCTTTGTTTGAATTCCTGCGGACTTTCGCAAACATAACGTTCTGAGCTTTCAGCGCAGTTTTGCAGGTCAAAATCTCGGAAGGTGTCAATAGAATGGACGGTATAGCCCGCTCTTTTGGCAGAACAGACAATGTTGCGGGTATCAAACCCTACTACCAGAACATTTTTCATAAATGATCCTGTTGCTGTTTTTTCTTTTTCTTAGAAGGCAAAATGTCTCTTTGATTATATCCCTTTAGGCCTTGGGCTGCGCTCTTGAAAAATTTGAATCAGGAAGCGCAAAAAGCCCATAAGGCGTTTTCAGAACTTTTATCTCACTTCCGGCTTCGGCGGAAAAAGAAGCCGGTTTTCTAATGGCCACAGTTTCATAGCTTTCAGGATCAAGCACCAAAATTGCGTGCTCTTCTATCGAAACCAGCACAGTCAGGGTTGCATCCTCTATCCTACCCAGTTTTTCTGCACCTTTGAATTCTTCGGCTGCTGCAGTATAACGAGTGCCTCCACCTGAATGGTCAAGCCCAATAATTTTTTTCCCAGAGTTTTTGATTTCAATCACTTTACCCCGGAAATGAACAAGATCCCCAGGCCGAAACTCAGGCAAGCGCATGGAATAGGTGACTCGATAAACCTCTTTTCCATCTTTCATCCCAACAAGGGAAGGAGATTCAGAATAACTTCCTCCAAGTTCCGAGGCGATCTGCCTGCACACCTGTTTGCTTGCGTTTGTGGAACCCATATAAAAGTCCAGGCCTTCTTTGAAGACTAGTTCATGTGTTATAAAAGCCAACCTATCCCCTTTTTTTTTCAGCTGCCGCACGACATCCCGGGCGATTTGTAAGCAGCGTTTCTTTTCAGCTTCGGTCGGAAAGCGCCCTTCGGCCCTGACTTGAATGAGGGCCTCAAAGTACCCTCCAGCTTCCCGACTGCACATATCGCAGGCTTCCCGCTTGATCCGGACTTCAGTTTCGGCATCAGCAAAAACCGGAACTCCCAAAACCCTAGCATCAACTCCGACCTGGACTTTGAATATGAAAGGGCTAAGCTTTCGGGGTTCAAAAGAAAGTTCGAGATTTTCGGCCAGTTCGTGGACGAAAAGCGCTTCTTCCACAGTCTTTAAAACCACATCCTCAAGCGAGCCAAGCTCTTCCCAGCGGCTTTTATGATAGGAAGCTCCACAACGAGAGCAGAGCCTTAGGTGCAAGACAAGAGGAAGCTCAAGGAGCTTGAAATTTTCGAAAAAGCAGGTTTGGCAAACCTTATCAAAAAGCTTTTCACAGTCTTTCCCACATTTGGGACATATTATGAAATTCATGAAAAATCCTGTTTGATCTTTGAATTCTTGAATTTTTTTGCATCAAATTGCTTACATTTTTATTTCAGAGTGGTTCTAGTATTTAAAAATAGGCTGTTTTCGCTTTTTAAAGCCCTCAAAAAGTCGGAAAAGAAGGGAAATTAAAAAAAAATTGAAAGTATACGGAGAGGAATATGGAAAAACCTAAGAGAAGATAATGGAAGAATTATAAAAAATAAGGTTCCGTATCCTTAGGACACGGAATTTGTTTTTTAAGATTTAGAATTAATTCTGGATTTACTCAATTCAGATTTACCTAAACCGGATTTTTTCAAGTTTTTCTGTTAATTTATTTAGGCGGCCAGTTTTTTTCCATCCAGCCCGGGATACGGCCTGAGTCCATTGGCCCTACTTTGACGTTTGCACCAAGGGAATCTTCAATATCCCCCTGCAAACGAGCTGCAAGTCCGGGCGTGATTACGGTATTGTGGGTCACGTCCTTCTTAAGGTCAAATCCGGCTTTTACAAAGGCGTCTTTTACCTTATCAGCAGTCAGCTGACCGCCGGCAACCGCGGCTTCTACCCCGATTCCATCGGTATCAACCGCAAGCAACCAGCAATCGATGTCGTTTGAGGAAATGTCGCTTTCCACTGTATAGTAGGTAAGGGCAAAGTTCGTTGTAAAGAAAACCGGAGAGTCTGCGTTTGGACTTCCAACTTTGTACATACCTGGATCTACGGAAACCGGAGTCCTTGGGTCAGTATAGATAGTATCGACCAAATGCACCTCAGGCAAAGTTGCGTAAGGCTCCAGACTGTGCAAGATCATAAGGTCTCCGTACCTGATAGTAAAGACCGAGGCCATGACAGTTTCCCAGTAGGAAGCTTCAACTTCGTTTTCAATTCCCGCCATCCAAGCTGTAAAGGGAAGAGCTAGAATCGGATAGGCAATTTCAGTATCCCCTTTAATGCCAGCTCTCCGAATCTTTAAGAAGTTTGTGAAACTATCTTTCAGCCCCTTACCCACCGGATAAGTTCCCGGGTCAAGCACAATGTCCTTAACTCCTGCAGCTTCCAAGGTCTTTGCAAGACTCTTAAGCCCGTCAAGATCGTTAAAGGCCGAGACTACCACAGGCACCTTGTACTCAAGAGCAAGGGCTGCAACCTCCTTGTAGTTGTCCTTGTTTGCAGCATAGATTAAAGGATTTTTCTCCTTTGAGGCTTCAAGCCCGGCTTTTAAGATCGCAGGCTCAAAGGAACAGAGAATTAGGGGCAGATCTGTGGTTTCTGTAACCTTCTTTACGGCAGCTGCAAATTTTTTAGCATCTCCAGAAGCGGCTCGGATTGCAACCCCATCTAAAAGCAAGTTCTGCCCTACATAGAACTTTCTGAAATTTGCAATTTTT
>Ga0265294_10001178_pt1 | contig 35576 bp, 3 predicted proteins | sample MunlanPumphouse3_FD_192504 | JGI IMG/M metagenome (GOLD analysis project Ga0265294, IMG submission 192504) | Groundwater microbial communities from a municipal landfill in Southern Ontario, Canada - Pumphouse #3 | ecosystem: Environmental > Aquatic > Deep subsurface > Groundwater | place...
GGTATGAAAAGGGGTATACGGTTGCTTCGTGGGATGTATTGATGGGCAATAGTTCGGGGGTTGCATATAGAGTGCGACCTCCCGAATATAGGAAGGCGGGAACCGATTTTACAACAAGTAATGCGGGAGCAGCTGGTTTGGCATATACTGGATTTACTCGAAGTAGTTCATATACTTCGAGATATTCAATTGACGATGACATCGTTTCTGGTGATGCTGCTCATAACACTGGAGTAACAGTTACTTCAATTACTGGCAGTGATACCGATAGAACAAGTCAAAATTCATATTGTTTGCTTTGGGTAATGAATGCCCCAACTCCAACTGGCTCAGGATATGATGGACTATATGGAACTGCCGTAGAACTTGATAGTTTAGCAAATGTTAGTCTATCTGCTATGCCACAAGGTGCTGCATATAAAATAGCTAGTTCAAGTTCTGCATCTGATGGCTCGGGATGGAAAAAAGGTGGTGGCGCATATATTACAGCAAATCCAGGATATTTGTATGAGCATATAGAGTCAACGGTTGCTGACTCTTTAACCTTCAATTGTACAATTTATTATAGTTGGGTTTTTGATGGAGAAACTATTTGGAGTAAAACAGGCGAAGGCTCTGGTCTTGCTTCAAATATATCCGTTAATATTCACCCAATAGTACTTGTGTTGACTAAAAAGGATGAACCTGATGGTGGGTATTTTTATAGTGGTTTTGCGCAAGCTTCGCCTTATGATATTCAAGCTTTTTCTACACAAATAAATGGATATTCTGCCTCAAGTGCTGGCGCGGTATTTAGCTCTGAAAATGGAAACAGTCTTAATATATTTGGCGTGACAGGTAAAGGTGTAACGCTAAGCTTTGTATATATCCGCCGCGCTCCATTTATTAAAATTGTCGTAATTGATAATCCTACTGCATTTGAGGATGCTGGTACATACACATTAAGTGCAGCGACTGTTAAGTATTTCAGTACATCTAATGAAAACAAAAACTATGTTTTTACAATTAGTTCTGGCCAGACTGGAAACACTGGCTCAAACTATGTGTATAGTCCTGTAACCTACACAAGGAGTCTTTACGATGTTACGAATACCTCGACAGTACTTAAACAAGTTCAAGTGGATGTTTCTATATATTATGCAACAAAAACATACTCAGCTAATGCGCCGACAAAGAGGTTGTTAACGGAAGATACAAAGGCTCAACATAGTTCACTTTACTGGGATATTTATGTAGATGGCTTGATGGGAACGGACGAGATGACATATACATCGTTAATTCTTGCGAAGATGCGTAGACAGGGAATATCAGGATATACTCCTTCGTGGGCAGTTGCAGCAAACGATTTAACAGACCCAGTTAAAAACTTATCAGATGTAATTGTTCAATATAAAATAGCTCTTGAAATTGAAAGATTTAGTCATCTTTACTATGTTTATGATCCAGGGGACCCCAATGATGCGTATTATGCTGAATTTAGCAATAACTATGTAATGGTCCCTATGGATGGAAATGAAATAGCGGAAATTAGTAAAGTTGGGGGAGGGAAAGTAAATGCGATTGTTGGAACTGTTCCTTCCCCTGATACAGAGGATCGTTGGTTTGAAATTAAGGAAGTAGTTATAGATATTTCTTGGTCAAATCCTGGAACATTAATTTATGGCGAAGAAGTTGAGGGAAGTATTTATAAGGGAAAAGTTGGTACGGTTTCTGGCTTGGTTGATGAAACTGACACTTCTCCTGTTAAGTTCTATTTCCGTGATGCAAATAATGAGGTAAAATATCTTACTGAAGTTTCAAAAAGCTCAAATCTAATCACTAATCTTAAGGCCATTAATGCCGGTGAATATACCGCTACCCTTTTCATCAACCAAGGTAACTATAAATTAAATAGCGGTCAAACCGTGACCTGGACTATAACTAAACGATCAATGAATGTTACTCAGACTAAAGGTTATATGGAGGACTATACCTTTAATCCTAGTGAAGAAACGGCTATTTATGAAAATGGCAAACATTTCGGCTATAAATATGAGTTTAGCAACTTAGTTACTCATGGGGAAGTATATGACTCAATGTATTTTACAAGAGCAATGTATTCAACTACAGGCTATGCTTCCAATAATAATGCATACGACGATATTAATGCATCTCCTTATCTAACATATATGACCAATAAAATTTTGGGAACAAACCTAGCTACACCTTCCGCTGACCCAGGTAATATTGATGATTCAACAAAAATCGATTCATCAAGTCTAACTCAATATTTGTTAGCTTACAACGTTGGAACATACTATACACAAATAGAAACTCCAATTTCAAATTTTAGAAGTGAAACTTTTAGCTTTGATCGCCTTCCTGTTGGCGATAATTGGACGTCTAATTATTACATTTCCAATCCAACAAACAATTATTCAAGATCTACGTTTAGTATCTCCAAAAGAACGTTAACTTTAGATTGGTCAGCAAATTTAGCGCCTACATATGGTTCCCCGCTCGCCACTACTGACGCTGACTATCAAGATACTATGAAATTTCATGTCACAGGAATACAAACAGGAGATGAAATTAAATTAACATTTACTCTCCCAACTCTCATTAAACTCGGAACAGGTGAATTCACATCGGTTATTTCCGATACAACGGGAGGGGGGGAGGTTTCTTCCAATCCGACATCAGAAGCTGGATCTTATACTACAATTGTGGGAGTATCTACTAATAGCACTTATAAGTTTAGAGCAATTGACGCCTCTTCCTATAACATCGCTTTTACAGGAATTGCGGGAACCTCAGCTGCTAACTACGACTACACTACTGCAAGTAAATTGTTTTCAGTTGTTCCTAAAACTCTGAGTTTTACTTGGGAAGATGACTATAATGTTACTGGGAAATATGAATATGATGGAAATTATATTGGTCAAAAAATGAAGGTAGAGGGAATCCTTAGTAGAGGCGCTACTCTAGATACTATAACTTTAGGAATCACTTTGCCTGTGGGCGTAAGATTTATAGAACATGCTGCAACCGATTCGGACCTTATCAATACAGTTCCAACTGCTACGGCCCAGACCTATACTCTTAATAAAGCTATTGGTAATACTTCAGGGTCACTCATATATAGGTTCGTCGCAAAGAATGCAAATGTGGGAGCTGGGAATTATACAGCAACTATCGCAAACCTGTCTGGAACACATGCAGCTAATTATACTTTGACTGGATCTACAACTTTGAGTAGTTCGTTTGCAATTTCGCCAAAAGACTTAGTAATCCGATTCGATGTACCTCCACCACCTTCCCAACCACCTAGCTTAACCTACAATGGTCAACTCCAAGGAAGATCGGTGTTATTTGATGGCCTAGTTGCTCCAGATACAGTCATCCTTACAGTTGCTGTGCAAGGAACTGGTAGTGGTGAGTATAACTATACTGGAAATAATGAAATTAAGCCAGACTACAGCTATTCAGGAGTAACGCACCAGTTTTTAGCTACTAATGCGGGCAGCTATAGGATAGTAATTAATGGAGTTGATAACACCAATTATAGACCCAAAGATGCGGGAGGAAAAACTATAATTCCAACAGACCCGTTGAAGGAGCTCTTTTCAATAGCTCAAAGAGTGATTGAGCTTACTTGGGGAACTACAAGTTTTGAATACAAGAGTGATAATTGGACACTTAGCTTACCGTCAATAAGTAATAAGGTTGGAACGGATGATGTATCCTTATCATGGAATGATTCAAGCCCATATGTTCACATTGCCAAAAGTGTAAATAGTTATACTGCGAGTATTTCAAACTCTCTAAGTGGAACAAAGGCCGGAAACTATACTTTAAGCGGAGTAACTCTTACCAAAGATTGGGAAATTACACCCAAGGCTTTATCGTTTAGCTATACCGCTGGAAGTGCAACATATAGTGCTTCCTATCAAGCTGGAGCAACTATTACAATTGGTGGCATATTTACTGACGATGTAGTTAAATTGACAATTAACTTCCCTCAAGACATCAAAATGATGATAGGGGCGACTGCGTATTTATCGCCTGAAACCACAACAGCCCCAGGAAACGTTGTAACTAATACTTTAGTTACGGGCTCTTCAGGAAACACCTATTCATTAATGTCTAAGAACGCGGGCACATATGCTTTTTCAATATCAACTTCAGCTCTAGGCGGAACGGATGGTGCTAACTACAAAATAAATAGCGCTGTAAATAATAGTTGGACAATTGCTCAAAAAGAGATAGACATAATTGGTTGGTATGTTGGAACTTTTGTTCCTGGTGGCTCAAATACACTTTATGTAGCTCATACATCTTTTACATACGATAATACAAATAAGACTGTTTTAGGTGGATATGATATAGGCGCTACCTCCGCTTCAGATAAAAAAGTCTATACCAGTGATTCTATTTCTTTAGTTTATACAACTGGAACTAACGTTAATATCCAAAAGAATGCAAGCACATATAGTACGACCGTGACGCTTGGAACAGGTGTCCCAAATTCCAACTATGTTCTATCTTCAACTAATAGAACTTTAACTTGGAAGATAAATCAAAAAGCTATCACTCTTACTTTTGCCGAGGTTTATACAACTAGAAATTCTGCATATAACTATACCTATGATGGCTCTGAACAAGGTGCATCTCTAATAATTTCTGGAATTGCAGCTGGAGATCATATAAAACTTACAAAAACTGTTACTGGAACATTAAGTGTTGTTGGCTTTATTGATAGTACTGTTCTTGCAAATCAATCATATAACCTTACGGCAAAAAATGTGTATTATGATGCTGGAGTTCAAGCTTATCAAATTAGCATAACAAATATGTTAGATGCTAATGGAAATTCTGGTTCAAGTTGCAACTATTCATTTGCATCAGGTTTCCCATACAATCAAAGTTTCACAATTGAGCAAAAACAGCTTGCCCTATCTTGGCTAACTCCTGCAGAAATTGAGTATACAGGAGCAGAAGTTACATTCCCATTACCAAGCATTACAAATGCAGTAAGTGGTGATACAGTCAGCTTAAATTGGAATGATTCTCCCACAACATATGTTCATACTGCAACATTTGTTGGCCAATATACTGCAAGATTATCCACTGCTTTATCTGGCGGAAGCGCAAATAATTATACGTTAACTGGAGTCACATTAACTAAAGTTTGGGATGTAATAAAAAGAGAAATAGTGCTTTCTGTATCATACGCTTCGACTTTAACATATAATACCGCATGGCAAACTGGTGCAACGATTACTGTTACTGGGCTGAAAGGGACTGATGAAATTTCTCTTAACGTTTATGCCGATGCTAATATGAAAATGTTACTTGAAGTGACTGGCGACTCGGTAATTGGTAGCTCACCAACCCCAACAAATAACGATTATTCTATGATTTCCAACTTAACTTCGGATGCAGCAACTGTTACAGGTGATAAATATGCCATACAGGCTATTTATGGAAGAGCTAGTAATTATACTTTTGAGATTTATGCTACTCTTGGTGGGGCAGCTGCCGCTAACTATGATTGTGCAGGCTTAGAGGTTTCTTTTGCTCTTAACAGAAAACAGATTCAAATATCAAATTGGTATACCGATTGGGATTATTCCACGCAAACTGGCACATTGTACTCCGGAAGTAGCTTTACTTATGATGGTCAGTACAAATATGTTTATCCAGGCTATGTTGGATCTGCAACTACTTCAAGCGATAATAAAGTATATAGCAGTGATCTTGTTTCAGGAAATGTTATTGGATTTACATATTCTGGAGATCCAAATTCAGCGAAAAACGCAGGTAGTTATACTACAAATGCTGCATTAAATACTACTCTTCCAAGCTCAAACTACGTGCTTGACGGTGGTGCTGGAAACAAGAATTCTCTATCATGGGTTATTGCTCAAAGAATAATTCAAGTTAGTTGGGTAGGCGATAGTAGCGGAGCTTCATGGGTTGATAATGCTGGAACATTAACTACTACTTATGATGCAGTAAGCCATAATATTGAAGTTTCATTTGACAATAAAGTTAGTGGAGATACGCTTACAGCCAATTATTCAGGCGATAGAAATAAGACAAATGCAGGATCATATTCAACTACTCTATCCTCTCTTTCAGGAGCTTCTGCTGCTAACTACACATTAACTGGTGCTTCTAACTTAAGTAAGAGTTGGCTTATTGATACTAGAACAGTAGGAGTTGAATGGAGCGCTACAACCCCAGTTTTAATATATAACGGAGAATTACAAGGAATTACGGTTACATTTACCAACGTAATTAGCGCAGATGTATTAGTATTAGACGTTGCAACCTCAACCAATTCAGAAGCAATTACTGGTGCTATAGTAAGCGGTGGGTCTATATCATTTAGTTCGCCGACTTTCTCGATTACTTCTACATCTGGAAACACTACTACAATTGCATCATTGAAGGCAAAGCAATATGGAACATATCAAGTTACAGGGATTACTCTTTCAGGAACTCCAAGTGCAAACTATGATTTGGATAGCCAAACTCTAACAAACAGTTTCACTATAGGGAAGAGACAAATAACAATTAATTGGACAAGTTCATCACCCTATATATATAGGTACGCGAGCGAGCAAGGAACTTCCATGCAAGTAACAGGTATCTATGCAAATGCTGGTAGGGCTGGAGGATACGATGAGATTAAATTCTCACTAAGTATTACTGGAACACTTACAACTAATGATTTAAGTGCTCAACCTATTCTTCAAAATTCAACTTCATATTACTTCAAAGCTATTAATGCTGGTACATATTCAGTTGTCGTGTCCGCTACACTACTTGGCCAAGATAGCCAAAACTATGAAGTTAGTGCCTCAGCACCTGCTAGAACCTCTACTTTTATTATAAATCAAAAAGCAATAACTATTGGTTCTTGGTACGTTACTTCATTTACCCCTGCAGGTCCAAACACTGCATATTTTGACCATACTTCATTTACTTATAACGGCGCAAACCAAACTATCGTTGCTGGTTATCAAGATGGGGCAACTGCTGATGCGGATAACAAAGTATATTCTTCCGACACAATCTCATTTGTTTATACGACTGGAACACACACAAATATTCAAAAGAATGCTGCGACTTACTCAAGTACTGCCACCATGGCGGCCACTACTCCAAGTTCAAATTATACTATCTCCTCAGGAGCAACAAAAGAGTGGAAGATTAATCCTCTTGCTGTAACTATTTCCTGGGCGGGTGATGCTCTTGCTTCTTGGACATTAAACACAGGCACATTATATGTTACTTATGATGGTCAAGCCCATTATGTTGTTGCAACTGTTTCTAATAAATATGGCGCTGATTCAATAACTATTACATACAGTGGAGATGTAAATAAAACTAATGCTGGAAGCTATTCCACTACCGTTAGTGGTGTTGGGAATACCAACTATACATTAACTGGTGGAACAGGACTTACTCAAGCTTGGGAAGTTGAAAAGAGAGTATTAACAGCATCTTGGGATGCACTAAGTTCAGTAGTATACAACGGAAATGAGCAAGGACCTAACTTGACTATATCCAATATAGTTACCACAGATGCCTCAACATTTGATGTCGCGGGGTCTGTAGCAAGCTTTAGTGGCACTAATGTTAGTGGAGGCTCTTTAAGTGGCTCATATCCAGCATTTACATTGACTTCCGCAACAAACGCTTCAACTCTTGTGTCTAAATTTGCTGCTCAAAATTATGGCTCATATACTGCAACTCTATCACTAACTGCTGCTACAGCCGTAAACTATTCCTTAAGTGGAACACTAGAAAAGACATGGTCTATTACGAAAAAAGCTATAAGTCTAGTTTGGGCTAATAACTCACCCTTTACATATAGTAGTGCAAATCAAGGTGTAAATCTTGGGGTATCAGGCATTTTGGCCCTTGATGAAACAGTTGATAGATACATTGAATTCGCTCTTACAATAGTCGGAGCCGTGACTTTACTTGGTGCGCAACTTACCTCAGGCAACAAAAAGTTTGTAAATGGATCATATGACTTATTAGGTAAAAATGCGGGATCATATTCTATTTTAATAAGTGCAACTCTTTCAGGGCCTGCTGCTAGTAACTATTCATTACCATCAAGTGAAGCTTCAAGAAAAGCCGACTTTGTCATTAACAAGAAATCTATAGCAATAACCGATTGGTTTGTGAGTAGTTTTGATGTTGATAATCCAGGATTAAATGTGGCATATACTTCCTCCTCCTTCACTTTCAATAATGATAATAAGACTATAGTGGCTGGATATGCTGCGGGAGCAACTCTAGCTGGAGACGGAAAAGTTTATGATTCGGATAAGAATACGATTGCCTTCCAATATAGCCCAACTAATGTTAGAAGCAATGCTGGTTCCTACACTTCAACAGCTAGTATGGCAAATGATTCAGTTAGTAGTAATTATTCAGTTGGGTCAAATGGCAGTAAGAATTGGGTTATTGCTCAAAAAACACTGACTGTAAGTTTTTCAGGCAGTGCCTCCTATACATATAATGGGAATGCTCAAGGAGTTACTGTAACGGTGGGAGGTATAGCTACAGGAGATGCAAGTGTTAAATTAACAATTAGTAATTCTATAATGGATAATGTAGGCTTTTCCAGTTCTACAAATCTTTCAAATACAAATTATGTATTTTCTACTAAAAATGCTGGGAATTACTCTATAGATATCACCGCTATAGTAGACAGCAATGGAAATACAGGCGCTAATTGTAATTATACTGGCGCTCTACCTTTTGAGCATGATTGGGTTATTAATCCATTAACTGTTGCTTTAACTTGGGGGACTGTCGAATTTGAATACAATGCAACGGCGCAATCTGTTTCTCTGCCAACTATTACTAACTTGGTTTCAGGCGATGTGGTAACACTCTCTTGGAATGATTCCTCGCCCGACTACGTGCATTCAGCTACGACAAAAGGGCTCTACACGGCTAGACTCTCTGAAACTCTTGCGGGAGCCTCTGCAAGTAACTACCAAATAACTTCAGGGCAGACCACGAAAGCTTGGGAGATAACAGCATGCTTAATTCACGTTAGCTGGGGTAATACATTATTTACATATAATGGCTCAAAACAAGGGGTTGAAGTAACACTAGGGAACATAATAGAAGATGATGTGGTTACTTTCCTTGTGGATATAACGGATGGATACCTATCTCAGACAAAATACGATGTAGAGTACGCGGGTACATTATATAGTACGGCTAATGGAAGAGATACCTATAAGATTGTTTTTGATAGTTACACAGTTTTAGCAGTTACTACAGATATTGTTAACGCAAACGACTATACTGCTGAATTAGCTGGGCTAAGTGGCACTGATGGAACTAACTATGAATATAGAATAACTGATACAGATTATTCCGATTATACAATTGCAAGTAGAGAAGTAACCCTTTCGTTTGCGGAGAAATATACCACTGGAAGCAGGCTATCTGCATACAACTATACTTACGACAAGACATTACAGGGTGCCGTATTAACCGTTGGAAATATAGTAAGCAATGAAGCCATTAGCTTTGAGCTATCCTTTACCGGTAATAGTTCTAAAAAATACATGGATGATACCTTTACTACTACGCATCCATCTAATGTTGTTGATGGCGATGGAGCTGGGACAAGTGATACTATTGGATTTGCCGCAATGGATTACGGTACATTTGTTGCTGGAATAGTTGCAGTGATTGACACAAATGATAATAGTAGTGCAGTAAAAGGAAACTATGTCCTTCCTGCAGGAGGAAGATCTAAAACTTTTGATATTCAAAAACGTGTAGTTGGAATAACTTGGGCTGGAACTACTTCTCTTGTTTACAATGCATCGATTCAAACTCTTAGTGCTAGTGCCACTAATGTGGTATCAGGAGATACTGTCACTTTCTCATATGACAATACACTAGGCGATCAAGGCGGAAGAATGCTTGCAAACGCTAGGACAAATACCGGATTATATCTAGGGAGCATCACTGGCTTTACTCTAAATCCAAATTCAAACTATGCTCTTCCAGGAACAAACTTAACATGTAATTGGGAGATAATTGCTAGAATAATTGATTTAACTTGGCCAGCTGGACTTACCTTTACATATGATGGAACATCAAAAGAGGTAAAAGCAACCATTTCAAACGTAGCTGGAAGCGATACCGTGGCCCCTGTATTTACTGAAAGTGGAACGACAGTTATAGATACAGTCACCTATCAAAATAAATCATCTGCTACAAATGCAAATAACTATATTTCAATTGTTAGCTCTTTGACAAACAATCCATTATCTAATTATAGATTACCTACATTTACTAATGGTGTTGACCCAGCAGAAGATGCCCTTTTCGCTAAACTTACTAAAATATGGCTAATTTCAAAACGAACCATTTCCTTCACTTTTGGGTCTGGCTCATTAACATATAATGCTACTCAACAAGGTATCAATGTTACTTTTAGTAATTTAGTAGCTACAGATACGGCAGCTAACAATATTGGAATCACAGTTAGAGTTGATAGCATTATTGGTGGTGCAGGTACGCCATATTCTGTTTCAACTTCGGGTTCCACAACTAGTTATGTTCATGCAGTTTTAAATACTGCTGCTGATACTTATTCAATCTATGTTACTGGCGTTACGAGTACTAACTATACCTTAGTAGCGGATGATGCTGAATATACCATTCAAAAAGCTACCTTATCAATTGGATATTCCGAGGTTTATTCTAGTGGAATGAGATTAGGAGCATATTCATACACTTACTCAAAAGCAGCTCAAGGAACAACTGTATTGGTATCGGGGATATATGATTTTGCAGGAACTTATGACTCAATCACAGTTTCTTTAACGTATTCAATAGCTGGGGGACAAACTACCACTGGAACAATAACCAATGGTGCACTAGCTACTGCAACTGGTACTTATACTATGATTGATGCAAGAGCTCTTGCTTACTCTCTGACATTAGATAGTGTAAATAATTCAAATTATAAATTAGACACAAACTATGAAAGAACATGGTCCATAAGTGCAAAAGAAATAACTGTTGATTGGAATATTAACTCAACCTCCAATCCATACGTTACAGCTTTTGAATATAATGGCTCATCTCAAGGAATAGTTGCCGTACCTAGCATTACAGGTGTTGTTGCTGGCTCCTCTTCAGCGGGCGTTTATTCTGGCGATACAGTGACTATGGCCTATACAGGCACTAGATTAGCAACAAGTGCGGGTTCATACAGTGTTACGGCTAACAGTACAACATCCTTACCTAGTTCTAATTATTCAATTAGCGATGCATCAAAAACTAAGGCTTGGGATATTTCACCTAGAGTAGTAACATTGTCTTGGGCGGGTACTTCATCTGGAGATTGGACTGGATTAGATGTTATATATGATTCGGCTCAACATAATGTAGGTGTAACCATTACTAATAAATGTGGTACAGATGCGTTTACTTTTACATATTCTGGAGATACAAATGTCACCCAAGCTAACACAGGGGCAAATTCATACAATACTGAAGTAACAGCCCTTGGAAACGCAAACTATACTTTAACCGGAGCCTCAAACACCGACACTGACTGGTATATAGTACCAAGGGTAGTAAGTGTAGGATGGGCAGGAAGTACACAATACACATATAATGGCGCTAACCAAGGCGTTACGCTAACTCTCGGAAATATAATTTCTGCAGATACCTTTGATTTTGAAATTGAAACATTAATAACTGGAAGCGCAGACAATATTACTTGTACCGTAACATCTGGGGGTTCAGTCAGTTCTGACCTAGCTAATCCGCCAACGTTCACTCTAACAAATGCATCTGGATCTACAACAACTGTTGCAAACTTCAGAGCAAAATTATACGGAACTTATGAAGTTACGAGTATTTCCATAGTAAGTGATACAAATTACACATTGCTTGGAGAAGATGTCGATTTCGAATGGATCATCGGAAAGAGAAAGATAGCAATCAATTGGGCACATATTGGCACAAATCCTCATGTTTACAACACTACGGAAATGGGCGTGGAAATGTATATCACTGGGTTATATGCAAATGGAAGTAGAGCTGGTGGATACGATGAGGTAATATTCTCGACTAGTATTAATGGCACATTAAGCACTAACGATATAAACAGTGGAGTTACAATTCTTCAGAATAGTTATGATTACTATTTCAAGGCAATTAATTCTGGCGCTTATTCGATAGGAATTTCTGAAACACTCACTGGTCAAGATAGTGTTAACTACGAAATTGACCCAGCAAGCACAAAAACATTTGGTTTTACTATTAATAAAAAATCGATTGATTTAGTTTCAGGTTGGTTTATGGGTGTTTGGACCTATGGTGGTTCAAATACTGCATACTCTGCCTTTACCTACGACAATACCAACAAGACCGTATCTGCAGGCTTTGTTGATGGAGCAACAACAGACTCTGATGGGTTTGTTTACACTTCTGATGCAAGCAGTGTTGAGTTTGATTATTCGACTGGAACTAATTTAAATATTCAAAAGAATGCAGGTACTTATACATCCGTTGCTTCTACAAAAGCAACAGGGGTTAGCAATAATTATGTTGTCGGTTCTAATGGCACTTTAACTGGATGGGTGATTAACAAAGCTCAAATAACTGTATCATGGACCGGGTCAGGAAGTGCATATACATATAATGGTCAAGACCAAGGAATACAAGCAAATGTATCAGGAATAGCGGCATCTGACTCGATTAAGTTGACTACAAGTTTAACGGGCTCATTTACTGTAGAAGGGTTCAACTCAAGTAGTACGCTTACTAGCAATAGTTCATATAACTTCAAGGCTAAAAATGCATTAGCTAGCTATGAAATCTATATTAGTGTTGTTACAGACTCAAATGGAAATCCAAGTAGTGGGACAGATTGCAACTACACGCTCACACAAACAACTGGCACCTTTGCCATACAGCAATTAGCAATTACACTTCTTTGGGGAACGCTATCATTTACATATAATGCAAGCCAACAAGCGCTTACTCTTCCAACAATATCTAACCTTGTTAGTGGAGATACGGTAACTTTATCTTGGAACGACTCAACTCCTACTTATGTGCATGAAGCTACACTAGCAAGTCAATACGAAGCAAGATTATCTTCCTCTCTAGCAGGGACTTCTGCTGCTAATTATACAACCACTTCGGTAGACTTAACTGAAATTTGGACAATAGCAAAGAAGGAAATATCTATTTCTTGGCAAAATGATTCCTCAGGAACCCCAGCAGGTGGTGACTTTAAGTATTACTATACTGGCAGTTTAGTCGGAGCACTTGGCTCAATCACGGGAGTAATCGCTGGGGACAATGTTACTCTTGATTATTCAAATACTGGATTTTGGACATCTAATGCTGACTATTCACAAACCACTGGCTCAATTGGTACGCTTACTTCTAGCTTTAGTTTCAAGGGCATTGATGCTAGTGAACTGGGGAGCCCCAATTATTATCAAGTTACTCTAAGCGGACTCAGTTCGTCAGCTTTAGATGAAAGTAGCAATTATGCGATTTCTGTTGCTAGCCCATTGTCAAGAAGTTGGGAAATTTTCAGAAAGCAATTAGGAGTAAGTTGGTCGGATTATGGGACATTTGATTCTCTAGATACTGCAATTTACGATGGCGAAAATCATGGTAAAACCTTGGCACTCAGCGGTATAGCAACGTCAGACACATTGGTTGTTAGCTATTCCGCTACAGGAACACTTAGTACTTCTCCAACGCTTACATCTGGTTCAACTACTTTAGAAAACACTAATTACAATATCTATGCTGTAAATGTAAGAACCGGAGCTTATTCAATAACCCTTACTTCTTTAGGTGGAAGTTCAGTAAATAATTATAAATTACCATCAAGTGGATTGTCCGCATCATTTACTATTAATCCTTTGGCTGTAAGTATTTCTTGGGCAACGGACAACAAGGCAAATACTCAAGGTGCGGAAGCTTTTGTTTCTTTTGATACTACATATTGCGCTATAGAAAGATTTGTTGTTGCCTCCATTACTAATAAGGTTGGAGCAGATGATGTTTCATACGTGTATGGTGGAACAAGAGTCGCCACCAATGCCTCTAGTTATTCTGCAACAATTACAGGATTAACTGGAGCACTCGCAAATAATTATACATTAACTGGTGCTACAGGTTCGACTTCTCAAAATTGGTCGATTGCTAAGAGAACTATTACTCTTGCTTTAGATTATCTTGACGGTGATGTTCGTTATGATAATGCGGGCGTTTCTGTAGGTGTAGGAACATTTGATATAGAAGTTATAGAAACCAACAAGGTTTTAGGCGACACGATTACTTATTCAGCTAGCACTTATTCTGATACTTATTCCGGAACATACACTACTACCGAGAGAGTAGATGCAGGGCAATATTATGTTCAACTTAATCCAGAATTAAATTCCGGTATGGGATTAAATTATCAATTGTCTTCTAGTGACCCATTGACATTTAAGATTTTCCCAAGAATTATTTCAGGGGCTGATCTTGAATGGCTATATAAGACATATAATTCTTCTACTCTAACCTATAGTGCAACGACTAGCTATACATGGGGAGATCCAAAGTCATTTGTTGGCTCCGATATCCACCATAATTTTGAGATCGATGGCAGTTTAGACACTGTCCTTGATGCTGAATTATCTCTTGGCGATGTTTCCTTAGATATAGCTAATTATTTTGGTCTTTGTACTTGTGGACTAAGTGGTACCGATTTTACCAGTATATCGATTGGTGAGAATTATTATAGTGACTCAGCACTTTCAGTCTTAGAGGGAACTTTAGCGAGTGCTCATGATGTCGTACAAATTAATTCTACTTACTCAACGTTTGTCGGCGATGGGACAGATGGTACTTTAGGGGTTACATATTATGTTGCAACTGCAGATACTAATTTAGGTGTTCATAGACATCATCAATGGCCTGCTGATCATCTTAATCCTAATGCAGCAACCTTACCAACAATGGGTCCACAACATGCTGGAAAGTATTGGTTAGTTCTTGAGATAGGTGGAACTAATGCTGGAAACTATGTGTTTGATGCTTTAGATGTTGCATACTCTAATTCCACATATTTCTATTCAGACGTAAATGGAACATACCTTAAATTCCCGCAAATAGCACCTGATACGGCAGTAACACCCGATCTTCCTGACTTAACCGTAAGCGATCCTACACTTGGCTCTTTAAAGATTGCTTATGTTTTAACATTTAGTATTAGTCAAATAACTACTGGCTTTACACCAGGCACAAATCCGACAGCTTATGAAGAAACATATAGTTCATTGGGATACGATCCTTCTCCAACTTTTTCAGGTATTCCAGATTCAGATATTATTGTAGAAATCACTGAAGGTATAGATGAGCCATATACGGTAAGTTATGCCAACTATAAAGCAAACGGCCTTGTGAATTCTGGTAGTTATAGAATCGACTTTTATGATATGTCTGCTGGTGGGGGTAGTACAGACTGCGATACCGCTAATGGCACATTCACTAGCGTAGTTTATACTTTAGTGATTTTACCCAAAGTTGTTAATATAAATACTGTTGGCACGCTTGGGACTTTAACGAAAGTGTATGATGGTACAAATACATATACTGGGTGGACTAGTCCAAGTTATGTTGCAGCTGCAAGTTCAGCATTTAACGATGGTAAATTTATTACAGGTACTGATATTACTTTGTCAGCTCAATTCAATAGCGAAAATGTGGCTACAGCTTCCACAGTTACATTTGTTCTTGCTGGTTCCGATGCAAGCAATTATTTATTACACACTCAAACGGTATATGGTGATGTTGGAACAGGGGTAAACTATTATAGCGATACGGCACTTACAACATTAGTTGGAGCCACCACGCTTTCGCATGAAGTTGTTTATATTAGTGGCACATACTCCACCTTTGTAGGTGATGGTACTGATGGTACTGATGGTGTTAATTACTACTTTGATTCCGACTCATTGGGAGATAATGTTTACGAAGGCTCATATATTCCAGTTGTTAGCGCTGGGAAAGAATTTTTCGTGGATAATCTGTTATCTAATTCAGCAGGCACATTACTAGCTTTGCATCAAGTAACCTATGTCGATTCTACATGCACTTCCTTTATTGGTGATGGCACAGATGGAACATTAGGTGTTACCTATTATGTGGCAATGGCGGATAGCGTAATTATTTATAGCCAAAATGAGCCTACTATAGCATCTGAAGCGGGCAGTATAACTATTCGCACTCTTGGAATTTCTTGGCCTGCTCAAACTACATTTACATACGACAAAAACTCGCATTCAGTTTCTCCAAGTTTCACTAATGTGGCCTCTAGAGATTCAGGTAGCATTACTCCATCGATGTCAGGGACTACAACTGCTACTGTAGCAGGAAGTTATGAGGCAACAGTAGATGGTATTTCGGGAGCATATGCTGCAAATTATGAGTTGCCTTCAAGTGGACTCTCTCAAAGTTGGAGTATATCCAAAAAACAAATAACTTTAAGCTGGTCTGATATAGGTTCATTGACTTTAGATAGTGCAGTGTATAGTACGGGAACCTTTGGTAAGAGTTTAGCGGTTTCGGGTGTAATTTCTGGTGATACGGTGTATTTAAAGGGTGGAGTTGAAGGAACTCTATCTACTTCAGGATTGACATTTACAGCTGGGGAATCAGGAGCAATTTCTAACACATCATACTCCTTTAGCGATGCTGTAGTTGGTGAAAGAACTATTTCCATAACTGGACTATCACTTCTTGATGACAGCCCTAACTACGAAATAGCCTCAACTTCGGCCTCTTTTGCTATTACCGCAAAGAATATTACTATTAGTTGGGCAGTAGATTTACTTGGGGGCTGGACTGGATATGTTGTGGGCTATACAAAAGTATCGAGAACTATTACCCCAAGCTATACAACAGGTGCAGCCACAGATAATGATAATAAAGTTTATACTGCTGATGCAGGGAATTTATCATTAAGTTCTTCTTTGAATGTGCAAACAAACGCTGGACTATATCAAGCAGGCGTATCGTTGTCTGGTAGTGCAAGCGCAAATTATAATATATCTTCAGGTGCTTCTCAAGACTGGGAAATAGAGAAAGCCCCAATTTCACTTTCAGTTGAATCTACCGATGCTGTTGATAATACCAACTATGCTTTCACTTATGATGGCTCTAACAATGGTGTTAAAATTTCCGCTTCTGGTATTTATAATGGGGACTCAGTGCAATTTGATTATACAATGAGCGATGGGGTTAACCTCTCGGGAACAAATCCATACCTTGCGACCATCAAAGTTGTTGGCAGCTATTCTATTACCGTAAGCGATGTGGCAGCGGGCACTAACAATTATTATCTTGATGCCCCGTTAACTAAAGGCTGGACAATCGCTGCCCGAGTAATTACATTTACCTGGAGCAACGCATCCTTAATATATAATGGTGCTTCTCAGAGTATAACCGCCTCTATAACTAATATTGTTAGTGGGGATAACTTATCCTTAAATTATACAAATGATGCAACCTACAAAAACGCGGCAACTCACGCAGGTGAATATACCGCAAAAATAGCCTCAATTGGCGGAACTTCTTCTTCTAACTATACATTGCCCGTAACAGTTACTACTGCATGGGAAATAGCAGCAAAAGAACTAGTTTTCACTTGGATTGATTATAATGGCGCATCGGATACAGTTATCAATGTTGTATACAATAAGACAGCATACGGAAAAACACTTTCAGTGAGCGGTATCATTGGCGCTGATGTAGTAAGTATGACTTTCTCAGCAACTGAAAATGTTACTTCTAATTTCACTAGTGGAAATACTATTGCAAATAGCACGCCGTATAATTTCTATGCTCTTTTAGCAAGAGACTTAGGTTATACAGTTTCAATCACTGGAATAAGCAATGCAAACAATGACTACGCACTTCCATTAACTGACACGTCTAGGAGCTTTACAATTACTAGAAAGACAGTTGGCGTTACGTTTGATTACACCACTCCATTTACATATGATAGAAATTCTCATACTGTTGAAGCAGAAATATCTTTAATTGAATCAGGCGATACAGTATCATTCACTTATGATGTTACTGGAGCCATTGAGTCAGGGAAAATATTAAAGATAACTGCTACTAACGCAGCAGATTATAGATCAAAAATCATTGCTCTTAGTGGTGCAGATAGTGCAAACTACAAACTACCTGTTTCAGGGACTTCACAAGATTGGACGATTAATCCTCTAACTGTGGCTCTCTCTTGGACCCAAACATTAAGCTATGTTTATAATAGTTATGCAATAAGTATTGTTGCTACTGTCACTAATAATGGAACTGATACTGTTGGCTTAACATTAAGAAACGATGGAGCTATGGATGGCTCAAGGGCTCAATATCACACTGCTGTGAATGTTGGATTATATAAGGCAGTAATTACTTCAGTAAACAACACCAACTATACACTTTCAGGCGTTGCAGCCAATGAATTATATAGAGACTGGGAGATTACCAAAGCAACGATTACTAATCTAGGGCTGACAAACAAGAGTGTTACATACAATGGCTCCGCTCAATCTATAACCGTTCCTTATTCTACAACTCAGTACGGAGATGCAATTACAGTACAATATGAAATTACTCCTTATGGTGGAGCTGCTTCATCAGGCAATAGTGCTACCAATGTTCATATGTATTCAGGTTCTCCCTCATACTATACTATTACCGCAACCGTTGATGCTGGAAGCAACTACTATGAAATAACTGCCCTAGATCCTCTTAGCGCAACTTTGACAATAAATCAAAAGACTCTAACATTTGAGTGGGGTAAGCTGGGGTTACTTGGACTTGATAATAAAGCCGAATACGATGGAGGCTCACACGGTATAACTCTCGAAGTTAGCGGAATAGTGGGTGCTGATGTCGTTGTGTTTACATATAGTATTGTTGATACTCCTGGTTATGATGAGCTAACTAGTGGAGTAAGCACAATTTCTAACGCAACTGAATATGATATGACCTCAATAATTGTAGGGGAATATGGAAGAATAGTAACTTCAATTAGTAACACCAATTATGCACTTCCAGTAAATAGCGCAGAATACTATGAAATTACGCCTATTGTTTTAACGGTTGATTGGAATGGTGTCACTACATCTTACACATATAATGGTACCTCAAGAACAGTGCAGGCAAATATAAGTGGAATTCTTTTAGCCGACCAGGGAGATGTTACTCCTGTATATAACGAGACAGGCATACCTATAGATGGGAGTGGTGGAGTTGGTAGGATTCTTAGAAGCATTGCCACTAATGCAGATGAGTATATCTCCGTGTTAATAGGTGTTACAGGAGATAAAGCAAATAATTACACCTTGCCATCAACGGGACTATCTCAAGAATGGGACCTAAACCCATTAGCAGTTGTAGTTAGTTGGACAGGTAATGCTAGCTATGTTTATAACAAGACTTCCCGTCAGGTTAGTGCAACTGTAACTAACAAAATTGGTGCAGATAATCTTACAATTACATATATTTCCACCGGTACTGTTATCGATGGTAATCTTATTGAGCGCACATACGCAAGTTCAGCTACAAATGTTAATTACTATAGAGCGGAAGTTGATGGCCTTGGTAATAGTAACTATACTTTATCTGGTGGAACAAATATCTATTTTGATTGGCAAATTACCAAAGCTGATATATCAAATGTTTCTTTAGGAAATGTCAGCGTTACATATAATGCGCAGGTTCATCCTATAATATTAAGCGTAAGTGGATATTCTGACAGACAAGTATCTGAATCAAGTTATGCAACTGTTACCCAATATGGAGACAATATAACTATTAGCTACACAATAACACCGTATGGCGGAAGTTCTAGTGCAGGCAATAGCGCTACTAATGTACATATCTATTCAGAAACTCCTTCATACTACACTGTAAATGCAAGTGTTTCAGCAAGCACTAATTATAATGCGTTTTCTACGAATGCGACTTTGACAATAGCTCAGCGCACTATTCAGACAGTAACTGTTGATGGCGACGCTAATGTTACTTACAAAGGAACAGCATATAGTATTTCTGCCTCAAAGAGCGATTACACTGATTTAGGAGCTGGAGTAGGACATACAATTACTCTTTCGCAAAAGATAAACGGAGTCGATGGTAATAGTGCTACAAATGCAGGCGTTTATTCAGTTGTTACAACCGCTGTTGTTATGGATGGACTAGATATAAACACCAACTATGCAATTTCCACTACAACTTCAGTTTTAACTATTAACAAAGCAGTTGCAGTTAATGCTACTGATGGAAGTGATATAGATTATAACTCAGCCACCGTTACATATAATGGATATTTAAGATTTGTGAACGTAAACAATGCTTCTTCAGGCGATGAAGATGCGGTTGACTCTTCCGCGATTTCAACTCTAAACATTAAACCTTCTGGAGTTGTTCTCACTCCCGAGTTTGATGGCGATGAAATATCATTGTCATATATGTATGGACTGATAGTAGATACTTATGATACTGCCTTTAATGGCGTGAAAAATGCGGACATTTACTATTTGCGCCTTGTAATAGAAGATCAAAACTATATTACCCAAACACTATATGCAGTTCTAACAATTAACCAGAAGGATCTTTCCGATATAGATGTTGATTTGTATATGGTTGGCTATACTGCAACATATACTGCTTCCTTCAAGAGTATAGGCGTAAATACTATTAATGAAACTAAATATTCCGCCGATACAACGGTTGCATTACTTGCCTTTGATGAGGGGACTGTTCAATATGTGTATACCCAAGATCCTTTAGGATTTGACTACGCTGGAGTTTGGGGAGCTTTTGGTAATTCGATTATTAAGAATGCAGGAACATATTATGTCAAAGCTACTATTTCTGGGGGCGATAATTATATTAGCACTAATAAGCAAGCTATGGTCACAATTAATCCTGCTAACATAACTGGAATTACTTTGGGTGGCGGTGGAAACTATGTGTACGATGGCACTAATAAGGTAGTTCAAGTATCTGGCACAACTACCCAGTATTCTGAGACAGTAAGCGTTTCGTATGCTACGATTCCTTCTGACTTTGCTGTTAGCGGAATTAATAATGGAGCAAAGAGTGCTGGCAACTACATAGTTTATGGATATGTCAATAAGGTGGGAGATTTAGGATATAGCTCCAATTATAATACCCTAAATCTAAATACTGCTTTAAACATTTCCAAAGCAACAATGTGGAACACTTCAGATGTTGGTGGAGCATTCTATTATAATAATGATAGTATGGTATATGATAGCTATACTCATTTCCTAAATGTCATGGCTACAAATGTATCGGGCCTATCTTTAAGCCAAGTTTCTACGATTGCAATTGCACCTTCAACAAACACTAATTATGGCTCAGATAGTGCAAATATTATCTACAAGTATGAACTAGTAAATAATGAAACTTATCCAAACAACTTTACTGGGGCAAAAAATGCTACCACATATTATTTACAAGCTACTTTAAATAATGCCAACTATAACGACGTTGTCTTAACGGCTGATTTATTAATTAGTAAATATCAGACAACTGCGAATTGGTCGGGTGTTCAAAGTTATACATATAGCGGTGTAGACCAAATAGCCTCTATTAGTGCATCGTATACTTTGTTGCCAAATGATGGAACTACAGAGAATTTATCACTAGGGTATGCCTTCTGCTTGGACAGTATGGGGCCATTCTTATCAACTAGCACTTTCCAAGATGCAGGTTACTACGAAGTAACAGCTTCTGGTTGGAATACAAACTATGATTTAAGTAATACTGAAAAATCAATTACAATGTTGAAAGCAACGATTGTTAGATACTTATTAGATAATTCCACTTCTTACAATAAAACTACTAAATATATAAGTGCTGGTACTAGCGACACGGTACCTGATACCACAGCTTATGATTTAAATAACACTTCCGCGATAACTCTTCTAGGCTCCGATACTTCAACCATATATTACTACGTACAAAATGCTACTGGTGGATACGTAATAATTGATGGCGCAGGAGTTGTATATGATAGTGGACTACATGAAGGTCTAACAAGATATAATCAATTTAGTGGTGCAATAAATGCTTCAACATATTCACTAAGAGCCGTTATAAACGCAGGAACCAATTACAATATTTGGGATGATACCGCAACTCTAATTATTAGTCCTGTCGATATCACCGGAATTACACTTAGTGGCTACTCAGGAACATATGATGGTGCAGTACACGCAACTAGTTTGGGAAATACCAATGGGGCAGGTTTAACACAATATGGTGATAATATAGTAGTGGTTTATACTATGCTTCCCCTTGACTCAGCCCTGTCTTACGGTGGAGGAGATCTCGAAAATCGCGCTAAGAGTGCTGGTGAATATACTGTATATGCTGAAATTACAGTTGTTGGTGGAAACTATAATGATTTAGATTTAGATGCCGATATCTCTATAGCTAAAGCGATAATGTATAACCTTACCGATTCTAGTACAACATTCTATTATAATTCATCAACTAGCAATTATTATGATGGCGTTATTCATTATTTGAACGTAATGATGACTAATACTAGTGGATACGATACTTCAAAGGTAAGTTCTGTAGCTGTTTCGCCTTCAAACAATACATCTTATGTCGGGGATAGTGCCTCTATATCTTATATGTACTCCCTGGTATCTGGGGGCCCATATCTATCGACATTTAGCGGACAAAAGAATGCAAATACATATTACATTGAAGCAACTCTATCTAACGCAAATTATGTAGAACAGTCATTAGTTGCCACGCTTACTATTTTACCTTTTGAAGCTACGGTTACTTGGGTAGGCGAGGCAGGAAGTTATACTTACTCAGGGCACGCACAAAACACCAGCATATCCGCATCATACTTACTTGTTGTAGCTGATGGTGGTACTGATATGCCACTCAATGTTGAGTTTGAATATTCAATAGATGATATAGAAGCATATGTAGCGGTAGACGATTTCAAAAATGCAGGTTACTACATTGTCAGCGTCACTAGTCCCGATGCAAATTATAGCTTCAGTTCCACAATAACATCTCACGATTTAGTTATTGCAAAAGCAGTTATTTTGAGATATATGCTTGATAATAGTGTGAGTTTTGATAACACTAACCATTTCATTAGTGCGGGCACTAGCGCTTCAGTTGTTGATACTTCTTCATATAGCAATGGCCAAGAAGTAATAAGCCTTTTATCTAGCGATACAGCAACTGTTTATTATACTTTCACGACTGATCCACTAGGGTTTGATTACTTAGGCACATGGGATGCTTTCGAAGGGGCATACAATGTAGGCACATATTATTTGAGAGGCAATATCAATGCAGGCAATAACTATCAAGTTTGGTCCGATACAGCTACCTTACAAGTTAATATCGCAGATATTGTTAGCATAACAATGACTGGTGCAACTCTCACATATGATGGTCAAGTTCACACCATTACTATTTCTAGCGATGAAACTCAACACGGCTTAACTGTCCCAGTTAGATATGACATGAACCCAGTAGATACTGCAAATGGAGGAATACTAAATGGAGCAAAGAGTGCAGGCAGTTATACTATTTATGCTTATGTAAACGAGGAAGGACTTACTGGATACAATTCTAACTACAATGAGCTCCCTCTCAATGTAACTCTCTTAATTAACAAAGCTACTATGTACAACACTACTGACAGTAGTACCTCCTTCTATTTCACCAGCGAATCATTAACATATGATAGTTATGTCTATTATGTAAATGTAGTTTTGACTGCCGCTAGTGAAAGCTTATCTACCTCAAACATCACGTCCATAGGAATAGTTCCTTCAAATGCGCAAGGGTATGTTGGCGATTCAGCAACCGTATCTTACAAATATTCACTATCTTCAGGTGGACCATATAATTCCACATTTAGTGGCACAAAGAACGCAGGAACATATTATCTTGAAGCGACAATGGTTAACGCTAACTATGTTAGTAATTCATATACAGCTACTCTTTCGATTAGCGCACTCAGTCGCTCTTTGACGTGGAGCGGTGATTTAGCAACATATACCTATAACGGATTTAACCAAATAGGTAGTATAAGTGTTTATTATGTAGTAGTAAACGATGATATTATTGGCGGAGACTCTCAGCATGAAATTGATCTAGCTACTTCACTTGGTTATAGTCTTGTGTCAGGCGGGCCGTTTAATAGTGCTGCAGAATTTTTAACCGCAGGTTATTATCAGTTTACTGCTGCAATGGATAATCCGAACTATTCATTTACGACCGTACAAAAAGAGATACAAATTAATAAAGCTGATATATCTCTGTATTTCTTAAGCAACACAGTCACTTATAACACTTCTACTCACTATATTAGTGCTGGTACAAGCGATACTATTGTTAACACTTCTGCACCAGCACAAATTAGTCTATTTGCTAACGATGTTGCTACTGTTACTTATACATATACTACAGATCCACTAGGCTTTGATTACACAGGTACATGGAATGCGTTCTCAGGTGCAGTTAATGCAAGCACATATTATCTAAAATCCGAAATAAAGAGTGCCGACATAACCAATGGCTACACAAACTATAATGTTTGGAATAATAAACAAGCTGTATTAACTATAAATACTGCTACTATTACCGGCATTTCTCTTACTGGTGGTGGTACCCTAACATACGATGGACAGGTCCACGAAGTTGCATTAAGTGGGACAAACACCCAATATAGTGAAGCAGTTCCTTTTGCTTATTCTATGAATCCAACAGATACAGCAATAGTATATGGTGGTGGAGTATATGAAAATAGAGCTAAGAGCGCAGGTTATTATCTAGTATCTGCAGTTGTTAACGGAGCTTTGCAAGCTGGGTATAATGCGAACTACAAAACCTTGAATTTGAGCTCTGGATTGACAATTAACAAGGCTGTAATGTATAACTTCACCGATTCCTCAACAGGGTTCTATTTCAACGATGAAAGTATTACTTATGATGGAATAGTTTACTATATTAACGTTAAATACACTGATGTTTCTGGACTATCTACCTCTAACGTAGTTTCTATGGACATAAGGCCTTCAAATGCAACAACTTTTGTAGGCGACACAGCTTCAGTTGAGTATTGGTATACAAACACATACCAAGGCTCTTATAGCACAAGCTTTAATGGGACAAAGAATGCAAACACATATTATTTACAAGCTATACTAAAAAATAGTAATTATGTAGAGCAATCTTATGAATCAGTTTTTGTTATTGATCAATTTGATGCGACTGTTGTTTGGGAAGGATTTTTAGATACCTACACATATAACGGACTTAATCAAATAGAAAGCATTGGGGCTTACTATACTTTAGTGCCTGCTGACGTATCTGGTGGAGAAAGTCACCACTATGTTTCATTAAGTATGGAATGGTCCGCAACTGGCTTATCAGGCTCATATAGCTCTATTGCTGCATTTATGAGAGCAGGGTATTACACCGCAACTGTTGCAAGCGATAATCCTAACTATAATTTTGTACATGGAACACCCACACAGGTTTTAACTAAAGATATTGAAATAGACAAAGCAAATGTTAATAGATTCATGGTCAACTACACACTTACATATAATGGCTACACTCATTATATAGGGCTTGGAGAAAGCAGTATTAATCCGACAGATAGTTATATTACTAGTGGAACCTTACTTGGAACCGATCAAATGACGGTCTCATATAAATATAAGACTGACCCAGCCCCAGAGGTAGGATATTTAGACGATTTTAGTGGCAAGAGAGATGCTGGAACTTATTACATTAAGGCATATTTATCAATAACTACAAATGCTCACGGCGGGGCAGATAACTACATAACTTGGCCTGATGCCTTAAATTCTGAATCAGAAACTGCTACACTCACAATAGCAAGAAGAGAACTAAGTGCAACGCCTACAGTCGCATGGAGTAAAGTATACGATAGTACTATCACAGCTCCTTCCTTTAGTATATCTAACTTTGTAACAAACGAACTATCAGTAGATGAGTCAACGACTCACTCAGTTACGGGAGCTTATGATAATAAAAATGTTGGAACGGATAAGAGTATTGTTTTTGCCGTAATTGTTATTGCAACAAGCGAAGTTAGTAATAACTATTTCATAACTACAATTACATCCGGAATAATTACTGTTCACACTTTAATAGCTAGCACTCCTGTAGGTGGATGGACAAAGGTATATTCTGGTACTAATTATTTTGGTGCAATTACTTCCTTTGAAGAAACTCCTGTCTTCCATGGAATTTATGCAGGGGACAGTCTTACAGTTGATGCTTTCTTCAATACAAAGAATGTTACCACGGCTGATACGATTAACTTTACGCTATCGGGTGCCGATCAAAACAACTATTATATAGCTTCGATCTCAAGTGGAGTAACGATAAGTAAACTCAATGTAAGTACTTTCTGGTCAAATTATGACTTAGTGTATAACGGCACAGTTAGATCCTCAACTGCATACTTCAATTTGGTAGGAAACGACAGAACAGTTCCAAATGATGGTAAAGCTAATTTGACAGTGGTATTCTATTCAGACGCATCCCACACGCCAGGTAATGAGATATCTGAATATAGACATGCTAGAACTTATTATGCTTTGGCTACTATTAACGCAAGCGATTTAGATTTAGGTGGAGAGCCATATGTAAATAATTACAATATAACAATAGGCCAAGAGAGTCAGACTTGTACAATTGCACCTATTGCTGTAGACATAGATTGGTATGGTATTGATACATATGTATATAATGGAGAAGATTTACTGCTTAATGATATTTATGCAACTGTGACTGTGGTTGGAACAGACAACGTCATAGTTGGTAACACTGTCGCTGATTTAGATCTCGAGGTATTTAAAGGCGGACTACAAGTATATATCATTAGAAATGCTGGTACATATGTTCTAGTTGCATCGCTAGATTATCAGTATGCTGGTGGATTTGAAATGAGCAACAATTATGACTTAGGGGACAATAACAAAGAAGTAATTGTTTCCAAGGCTGAGGTTACAACAGTAACTTTTGGTGATGGAACTGCAACTATTGAAGATAGCTTTACATATACTGATGGTGTTCCATATAAGTACTACGCTCTCGCATCGGGTGGTGCCTATTACTCTTCCACATTTGCCACACTTTACTATGAGTATGATCCTTCAATTGAGTTAGTAGTAACATATGGCGGAGGCGATACTGGTTCAGCTGAGGTAACAGGCAATAATGCAATAAAGAATGTAGGTACAGGACTTTATACCATTACTGCAAGCGTTGTTGAAACAGAAAATTATTTATCCTGGACTAGTTCTATACAAGTCGAGGTTTATAAAGGTGTAATTACAGACGATTTCTTCTTTGAGGACAATATAGTCACTTATCTAGGCTTATACGTTGCCATCTTTGTAACAAATGCTCTTGGAACTCCAAATATGGAAGAAGGGGAAGTATTCTATGAAGATAGTACAAGCCCAACAATTGTATACACATATTTAATCCCTAATTCTTCGGGTGGCTTTGTAGTAATTGATGATGTAGTTGTTGAATACAATCCGCTGGAACATACAGGGCTTGACAGATATTCCTATACCACATTTACAAAAACAACGGCAAGAAATGCACAAAAATACTATATTAAAGCAGTTATAGCGGAGTCTAACAATTACTTCGGCTATTCTGAAGATGCAATGTTAGAGGTTGAGTCACTTCTAAGTACAGTTAGATGGGAATTTGATAATCAGCCTATTAACAATGCAATTATTCAATTTAACGAGTTTGATCAATTATCTAAAGTTTCAGCATATATAGATGCAGTTGGCTCAGATGGCGTAAACAACAAAATTGCTTTAGATATTACTAGTTTCAGCGCTCAAGATCTTTGGTCATTCACCTACGGGCAAGGGGTTAGTGACTATGAATATAACGGAGGACTAGCAAATGAATTTAGGCTTGCTGGCGATTATGATGCAGCTAGTTTCTTTGATCCTGATGACTGGGGTTCGCCAAGATATTATGAACAAAACTATACCTTAATGAGTGGAACAAATAATATTACATTAACAATGCAGAAGTTTGAAGTAGCTATTGCTTGGTATAAGATGTCCACACTCGATTTGTATGATCCTCTTGAGCCTTATGTTTATGATGGAGAACAACATGGAGTCGATCCTATTGGTTATGGGCTTTACAAGGTTGCGAGTGGTTCGACATATTATTCTGATGCAGCATTAACAGTTTCAGTTGGCACACTTGCCTCCCAGCATATTGTAGATTATATTAATGCTACATATTCCACAATTATTGGGGATGGAACAGATGGGACTCTCGGCACGATGTATTATGTAAGTTCTTCAGCCTGCTCAGAAATTCATATTCCAATAGTTTTACAATCAGATAGACAAACTAATGCAGGTGAATATGAAGCAATTGTAAACCGCATTTTGGGAGGAGTTCTTGCTGAAATTACTAACGCATCTGCATGGTCAAGTAATAGTGTTGGAGACGGATACTTGTTTGACTACAACTATGTTTTACCAAGTGAAGAATTAGGTGGGACGACTAGAAAAATGAACTGGGAAATACTAAAGAGACAACTGTTTATTTCTCTTACTGATGGAACTGACTTACATAAACATTATGATGGGAGTTCCTTATTTGCCTCAGGAGACACTTCTGCTGTGCCTACTATAACCCAAGAAGGTGGGATTGACGTTAGAGAAGAGCTTAGAACGACTATTTCTGGTGATGGGATATTCGAATGGTTACTTGAGAACATGGTCGATGGGGATGAAGCTACTATTACTTTGGTGTTACAAGCAGTCAGATCATATTACAGAGAATCAGGGTTTGACGATGTGGAAAAGGCAAATGTTAAAGCAAATGTAATTAAGATAATATTTGAGACCTTTACAAATGCGAACTATTATTTTTATGACATAGAAGCAGAAGGTGAGAGTGGAATTGGTTTTGAAATAGAAAGACTAACATCTACTCCAGCTAATCCACTGGTTGTACTTAGAAGGCCTATTTCGATGGTTAAGAGCCTTACTGCAGGACATATGTATAATGGAACAGGTGTAGATATTACATATAATGCTGCATCAAATACAAGAATAGTCGCTGATACAATATTATTTGCAACTATGATAGATGGAATTACATCATTTGAATTGAATGAATTGTATGAAGGAAACTTCTTCAAAGGTAGAGGTTATATTTCTGGCTATGATTACACTGGCATTCAAGTAGTAACTGGAGTAAATGCAAAAGATGCTGGAACATATGATATCGTTATTCAAGCAGGGCTAGCAACTGAAGACGCCGAAGGCTTAGTAAATTATGATGTAACTATCGCAGCGACACCCGCTAACGGATTATATACCATTACACCTAGAGAGTTGCTAATTAAATACAGCTATGATGTTCAGTGTCTTGATGAAATTAAATCAAGTAATATAAGAAATGTTGCAGTTAATTCTATAAATAGGCCGTTAACTACAGTTGATTTAAGCGAAAATGATTTTGCTGCCCTTTTAGTTTCAGATAGTGTTACAACAGCTTCCTTCTCCCTAACGAACAATTGGAGTGCAAATGCGCTAACTAAGAATTTTTATACAATGTATCTTGGGAGCGTCGACAATCCTGCCGAGCTACTTTACATAAATATTCCAGATGCAAGAGACAGAAACAACTTCTCGTACAATGTGCCAGTTTTACAAATTACATCAATTGGTTTAACAAGTCCTGCCACAGCACTTAGTGATTATAAATTCACTGTCAATGATTATTTAGATGTGGCGGAAATTGGAAGAGATATAGAGGGATTAATGTATGCCAAATTGGCTTATGGAGCTGGCGCAGGGATAGAAGTTGAATATACTCAAACTGCCGACATTTACGCGATAAATGGAAACACGAATTCATCGACTCAAACACCAAGTGGTTTTGATGGAACATATAAAGGGCAAGGATATTCAATATACGATCTCATTATCCGCCACAATCCTTCAACTAACCAAACAGGGTTATTTGGAGAGTTAACAGGAACTGTTACTGGGTTAAATCTTAGAAGGGCTACGGTAAGTGCAGGAACTACTATTATTATTGGGTCTATAGCTTCTAGAGTTTTATCTGGAGCGGTAATAGCCGATTCAAGTTTCCAGGGAACAATTCTAACTGCAAGTTCTGCATCAAAAACAATTGGTGGAATAGCAGGGTTTGTTCAAGATGCAACAATATATAACGTTAAATCAGCGGGTTATGGTTATGTTAGAGTAAATGGCAATATATCTGCTGGAGGAATGTTTGGGCAAGTTGTTGAGAATGAAGGAGAAAACACCAACATTTACAATATGGAATCATTTATGGAATTTAATATTACTAATCAGGGTGAGGGGACTCCTATTACATTGGTAAGTGGACTAATTGGCGATTTAGATATCGATGCTTCTTTATATGGTATAGGCATAGGTAAGAGTTACTACTCTGATGCTGCTTTAACCGCTCCAGCAGTTGGAATTCTTGTAGCTGCCCACTCAGTTTCATATATAAACGCCACCTATTCGGAACTAATAGGCGATGGAATAGATGGGACTTTAGGCTTGACATATTATGTCAGCAGTCTTGATTTGTATAATAATGTATTCTTGGAAAAAGCTATCAATATAAATGGAATAATAATCGAAGAAAATTACCCCTCACTTCAGGTCTTTGGACTAACTTACGAGGAAATGATTCAATCTGAAGTGAGTATACTGGATATAGTAAACACATATGTTTATAAGAAAGTTTATGTTAGCTCACTTAAGGATGGCTCTTTAGCAAATCCATTCAATATATCTGTACACAACCAATTATCTCTTGCAAGATTATATAGTTGGGCAAGCTTTAAGTTATCAAGGTCAATAATTATTCCATATAGCTATACACCTTCCTCCCTTGGTGAATGGTATTATGGAGAGGGAATAGATCTAAATGGTAAAACAATATACTCGCCCAAAATACAGGTCCCAACACCATTATTTACCGTGACATCTACGCCGGTACCGAACATAATATATGGCACATTAATATAGGAGAAAAATGCTAAAAGGTAAGCTAATAATGATGATATCTACTGTAGTCCTGCTTGTAGCAGGCTTGGTTAGTGCGTCCTTAAGCTGGTATACCTCTCAAGAACAAGTAACGGCTAATGATGCCTCAGTTAGCGCTGAACAAAGCATTAGCGCCTCACTTAGTAGTAACCTTGTAGAAGATAGTCACTATGGAGGCGAAACTGGAAAGGGCCCGAGCACTCACGAAGATGCACCATATTCAATAGATATTGAGATTTCACTATTTGCATCTGCTTTAACCGATACTACATATTTAAAGGTTCAGTTATCGAGTCTTATAATTGGGAAAGGGACCCTCGCAGAAACGGAAAAATACATATTGGAGACAAATACGCCAGAAGACGATATGACCATAAGAGTAGATGTGAGTGGGGTTATATATAAATTGAATCAGGATGGATATTTAGTTTTGGAGAGTAACCCAACTACATTTTATGAAGTGGCTAATGGAGAAAATGCCTTTATTGTTAGCTTGATTTATCTCGATGAGGCGAGATATTTACAGTGGCAAATAGATGATCAAGATAGTATGGATGAATTTTTGCTAGTAAATCCTCAAGGAATGACATATTTTGAATGGTTAGCAACTCAGCCAGAGTACTTTGCATATAGCGCATGTGCTTATAGTGAACCTGTGTATATGTACTCATATTTCTATGTCAGCATGAATTACCTAACAGAAACAGTACCGGGAGCATAGTATGAAGAGCTTATTTACTAAGTCTAATTTAATACAATTAATCGCAGTGGTTATCTCTATTATCTTTGCCGCGGGAGTTGTCACATACTCATGGTATCTGCAGGAAACTGATACTGAAGACTTATTGCAACTTCAAGCAGATGGCGCACAAGTAATAATGTTCGAAGCAGAGGTTTCGGAAGCGGCGCTGGAGGGTACATTATATCCAGCAAAAGCCAAGAAAGCTGCCTACTTAGACGGAACTATTCCTGATGTGCCTCAAGTCATTATGCAAGGCGGAATTCTTCCAGACTATATAGACACTCCAGCAGGAATTGTTACGTTTGACACGAATCTTACCTATTATGCCCTAGGATTAAGCGGAAAAATTAGGATGGAAATATTATCTACAGTAGGTATTAAAAATGACCCTGACCCGACACCACGTAATCTACAAAGCACTGGTGAAGTAAACGCATCTTATCAATTTGAATTACAAGATTTTTACTTAACCGTTGAAGAAGATGGCGTTTGGAACATTATGAGTGCATCATTTCCTTCTACTTCTACTGTATTTACTAGGGGAACGAAAAAATTCTTCGAAAGAAGTGCAGACTATGTCCCTTTAACTGGTGATACCATTGTTTACAATAACAAGGATGTAAGTGGCGAATACAGTGTTGTAGCGGCAAACGATTTTGTAACTACAACCGGAGATGATGTAAGAATCTATGACTATCAGGTTTCATATATACGTGGAGGGAAAAAATATATAGAATCTTATGCTAATTATCAGGCGAGTGCAAGCGATCAAATAATATACATTAATAAAATTGATAGTTCATGTACTGATAATAAAATTGAAAATGTATTACTTACAAGCGATTTAGTTTTTTATACTAGGGCAGGCAAAAATTATATTGAAAAATTGTCTGTATATAATTCAGGGTTGGGTGCAACGGATGATACTGCTTTAAAAACGAGCGATATTATTAATTACATCAGTGTATCGAACGCAATTAGTCCAGTTAAGCCAGTATATCTTGGATCTATGGCTAGTCCTTCTTATGTTGAATACTATGTTACAGGTTCTTTTTCAACTCGATATGTTGCGAGCTCCTCTTATTGGACTTCTACTCTAGAAGGGAATGGATATACGAAAGCTGCTTGGCTTGCGACAGAGACAGATGGATATTCTGGTAATGGTATTACTTTTGATAGTAACTCTGTAGTTTATCAAAGAAAGTATTCAGGAACTACATATACATGTGTTGACCATAAGGATTCTTATGCACCTCAAACAGGAGATGTAATACTATCTTATAGCAAGATAAATGCTGCAAAAGTTACAACAAGCGGATCTGACAATACCGCAAATTTAGTTGATATTAGAAATAGTGCAGCCGTGGACGTTACGGATAGAGATACAATTTATATTGATGGTGACGAAAAAGTTAGGTGGAGTCTATATTCTGATTTTGATTTTTCTACTGTATTGCCTGAGAACTTATTGTTTGCAAACGTTGTTGACACCGCTACTGGCCGAGTAATTGTAGAAAATTACATTTATGATGACCCAGAGCAACCAGACGTGACTTATGTAGCTAATGATTGCTTAGTATTAAATGATGTATCATTCAATGACGCTTACACGTTAGTTAAGAGAATTGATGATTTGAATTACTATAATGTTGAGAACGCTGAAGACTTCCAAGCAGTTCCCACAACCTTCTACCATTTAGCTAAAGATGCTGCTTATCTACCACAAACACTTGATGAAATTTACTATAATATTTATGCTGCAGCTGAAATTTTGCATGATCCTATTTCAGGTAGATATACCGTAAATGATCTTGACTTATATGATGAGGATTTAGTTTATAGTAGAAGCAGTGTGAGATATGTTGTCAAAACTGCTGACTATATATCTGACCCCGATGATATTTTAATTTATCAAAATGCTTCTGCAGTTGGGCAAGAGATACTTATTTATGATAACACCGGCTATAAAGCTAATAAAGTAGGACTTGAAGCTGATGATACTGTTTACCTTAGAAATAATAGAATATATGTGTGTAATACAATATATTATGTATCCCAATTAGGTGATATCTTGCTTTATAGTAATGGAACAACTACAACGGAAGGACAAGATTATATAGAAACTGCAGATGAAGGTGAAATGGTAGATTATTATGTAGACAATGTTTCCCTACTTGTTAACGATGAAGTATATTTTAGGGATAATAAGTTTAGGTTTATTTACAAGCTTGATGAGGCTTATATGCCAGATGAACTTGATAATATGATATTTGATAGTGGATATATGATAGTTGACGCTCAAACAAGATTTTTAATTTCTGGGTCGATTTATCTTACCACTCTAGATCAAGAAACATCAAGAGACTTAATTGGAGCGACAATTTCATTAATGTTATCAATGGAAAGCCCAGATATAGTATAATAAGGAACAGAGGAAAAGATGAAAATATGGACTAAAATAATCTTAATAATTTTCTGCGTGGCTGTATCGGTTTCGCTTGTGGTAGTAAATACTTACGCAAAATGGAAAAACGAAAAAACTGCCGCGCAAACCGTAGAAATCCCTGGCGACGAGTGGAACCCATCAGAATCCTATATCGTGTTTGCCGGATTAGACGCGTCAAATGAAGTAGTTACTTCAAGCCTTGACTACGCGGATATATTGAGTTTTGCAGTTGTTGGTTATACGGGAACAGTAGCTGAATTAATAATTCCAAATGAAATTACAGTATCATATAATGAAGTGCAAATTACTGGTGCCGTAACCCAAATTTTAGCTGGTGGAAGTACGGGTTTTTACTTTCAAGATGGTGAAGAGTATACTGGTGATTATGGGGAAGTAGATTTAAAAAACAATCAGATTATTACATCATTATATTTACCAACATCAATTACAATTATTGGCAATTCAGTATTTATGGGTTGTGTAAATCTTGTATCAATTGAGCTTGAAGCATCTGCAGAACAAATCAATATGGGTGATTATGCATTTTCAGATTGTACAGCACTTTCATCAGTAGCTTTAAATGGCAGAACAATATTTGGAATAGTTGCATATGTTTTTTATAACACACCATATAGTGCATAAATTCCTTTAATAAGTTAATTGTTTGTTAGCATGAAAAATCCCCCGATTAAAAGGGGGATTTTGGTACACCATCGGGGACTCGAACCCCGGACCCATTGATTAAGAGTCAATTGCTCTACCAGCTGAGCTAATGGTGCAAAATAAGGCAAGCAGCATTGAAATGCTGCTCGCATGTGGAGCGGGAAACGGGATTCGGACCCGCGACTTTCACCTTGGCAAGGTGACACTCTACCACTGAGTCATTCCCGCGAATAACGTGTTTATTATACTATATCTTTTTTTTATTGTAAATTAAAAAACAAAGATAATGGAAACGAATTAACCGCTCATTGATTGACTAAAATGATATAGTATAAACATAAAATGCGTTATTATAATAAAAAACGCAGACATAACTCTGCGTTTTTGGTGCGACCGAAGAGACTTGAACTCCCACCTGGTTAGAGACTAGATCCTAAGTCTAGCGCGTCTGCCATTCCGCCACGGTCGCAAATAAAAAACAAATATGCGGGCTTCTTAGGCCCGCTAA